>VMHT01016389.1_pt1 | contig 70829 bp, 68 predicted proteins | sample 4693611 | NCBI WGS metagenome assembly VMHT01 (sample SAMN12280063, study PRJNA550983) | marine metagenome | isolation source: seawater sampled from same location over 5 years 0.02-0.2 micron viral filtrate | place: USA: collected off the coast of southern California halfway between the port... ...
CGGGAAATAGGCAAAAATCGAACAAAACAGAGGGTGATAACGCCAAAATCGCGCTTGAATGGCTTTTTTTCGAGTTGAAAAGCGATTCAGCGATAAATCAGGCGTTAATCAGACCCTCCTTAGAGTTGGAGGCGCTTTTCAACCGGCCAGTTGATTTGATCACCAAGGCCTCTTTAACCAACCCGTATTTTCGCCAATCAGTTATGGCGGGTCAGGAAGGCGGACCTCAGATTCCGAATGAAAGCGTTATTTTCAAGTGATTCAGCAGTAGGCTGCTTGCGAAAACACGCCTTTTACATTCCCTTACAAATTCCCCGAAATTTTTTCTAAAGCATCCCGGAACAGCGCCGTTAACCAGAGCAACAGGGCGGCGCTCCCAAACCAAAAAACGGGCGCCAGACCTTTTCCATGAAATAACGACATCAGTCGAAGGAGAAGCATTATGGCTCTCGGTATTAACACTAACGTTGCGTCACTGTCCGCTCAGAATCAGTTGAGCAGTTCCCAAAAGCTTAATGATCAGGCGCTTGAGCGTCTTTCGTCTGGTCTGCGTATCAACTCCGCCAAGGATGATGCTGCTGGTTTGGCAATTTCTACGCGTTTTTCGGCCCAAATTTCCGGCCTGAACGTTGCCACTCGTAACGCTAACGATGGCATCTCTTTGGCGCAAACGGCAGAAGGCGCGCTGGACGAAATTACTAATAACCTGCAGCGAATCCGTGAGCTTTCCGTTCAGTCTGCCAACGCTACAAATAGCGAGTCTGATCGCCAAGCCCTGAATGATGAAGTTCAGCAGCGGATTGAAGAAATTGATCGAATTGCGAGCCAGACCGCATTTAATGGGTTGAAAGTTCTTGATGGGTCTTTGGAAACGCAAGACTTTCAGGTAGGCGCGAACGTAGGTGAGACCATTGCCGTGGATCTGACTCAAGGTACTCGCGGTAACCAAATCGGGTCGATTGCGAGCGACACGCTTGATGTTGCTGGCGATACGGCTATAGCTTCGGACGTATCAATTTCTGTGGGTGATGGCGAGTCGGTGACTGTTGGAAACTCTGCGGATTTCGCGGTGACAGGAGATACTTACCGCTCAGGAACCAGCGCCTATGCAATTGGCGAAGCAATCAAGGCTGCAGAAGTTGACGGTCTTAATGTCCAGGTTACCAATGAGCAGAATTTGGGAGGATACACCCAAGCGGGGTCTGGTGCAGGTGTTAACTTCACTGTAAACGGAGAAGTTGCATTTGAAACGGAGAGTGTGGCTAATGTCAGCGATGCAGCGGATGCGATTAATGCAATATCAGGTACAACGGGCGTAACCGCGGATGTTAACGATAGTGACGAGCTTGTGCTGACCGCGAAGGACGGGCGCGATATTAATATTACTAATGGCAATGCTGCCATGGGCAATGTATCAACTGCTGATGAGGATCTATTTGGTCAAGTTTCCTTGTCAGCTCAAGAAGCTGTAAATCTTACCAGTACGGCTGACTTGACCGCTGTTTTTAGTAGCTCAGCTAGCTCGACAACGTTGAATGCGACTGCTGGTAGCATTGCTGTGAATACCGATGAGGCTCTGGAAGATATTGATGTCAGCACAGTGGCAGGTGCGAACGACGCTATATTCCGAGTGGATGCCGCATTGGACTCTGTGAACAGCTTGCGTGGTGAGCTTGGTGCTATTCAGAATCGTTTTGAATCCACCATCGCTAACCTGAATACGTCGGTAGAAAACCTCAGCGCCTCCAACAGCCGTATCCTGGACGCCGACTTCGCCGCCGAAACCGCGAAGCTGTCCAAGTCCCAGGTACTGCAGCAGGCCGGTATCTCCGTCCTGGCCCAGGCCAACGCCCGGCCGCAGCAGGTTCTGTCCCTCCTGCAGTAATCGGGGCATAGCGGTACAAGCCGGAGCCTTCGGGCTCCGGTTTAACGCCGTTTGAGGATAGCGAGGTAAAGCTATGAATGACGTTAACCTGAACAACCCGAACCTGAAGCTGGTGCGTTCCAGTGACCAGGCACCGGTGAAGGCACTGTCGTCATCTCAGGCCGAAGGCAGGAATGCCTCCGACCTGGCATCGTCATCCGCAGGCAGTACGGCAAAGGTTCAGGCCCCCCAACAGTCCAGCGAACCCTCCAAGGCCGAAAGGCTCAAGGATCGCAACGAGGACCAGCGGGAGCAACTGGATAGCGCCGTTACCCGTCTGAACGATTTCGTTCAGAACGTTCAGCGGGACCTGCAGTTCGAGGTGGATCGGGATGCCGGACAAACCATCGTAAAGGTGGTCGACCGGGAAACCGATGAAGTTATCCGCCAGATTCCGGATGAGGTTGCCATGAGGTTGGCAGAGAACTTGCAGCAGGACGAACCGCTGACGTTGTTTAATATTAAAGTGTAAAAGCTTGCCGCTTCGGCGGTTGGTTAAACAACGGTATTTCAGCACCGCCGCACCCGAGAGGGTCCGGCGGTGTTCTGCGTTCTGGGGCTATCGGCGGGGCCTGTCCCTACGGGACTGACCCCAGAGCTTCCAGCCCGCAGGTTCGGTGCAAAGGGGTCAGTCCCGTGGGGACAGACCCCGTCGCTGGCTTCTGTGGTTCCAGGGGCTAGAATGTGGTTACAGGCTGTTACAAATAGGCATATAAAAGAGGCAAAGTTTTGCCGCTTTCTGCCGATAAACTGAACAGTAGCGAATTTCGCCCCCTTGAGGAGGCATGGTTATGGCAGATATATCATCATTAGGCGTTGGGTCCGGGGTTCTTAACTCGGACCTGGTGGATCAGCTGGTTGCGGCGGAGCGCAAGCCCACGGAAACCCGGCTGGATCAGAAAACCCAGCGCACCGAGGCGCTGATCTCTGCCTATGGCAAGTTGCGTAGCGCGGTGACGGAGCTGCGTCTGCCCATGCGCCAGTTGGGCTCGGCGGATGCGATGAAGTCATTCTCTGCCACTTCCTCCGGCGGCAATGTGTCTGCCAGTGTGGATGCCAGCCAGGCCAGCCGTGGTACCTATAACCTCAACGTGGAAACCATCGCGGAATCCCACGCCATGGCATTTGCCTCCGTGGCAGACCGGGATGCCACCAGCGTGGGGCAGGGCACCATGACCCTGCAGGTGGGTGACAAGACCACCAACATCTCCATCGACGAAAGCAATGACACCCTGCAGGGCGTGGCCAACGCGATTAATGACTCTGATGCCGGGGTGTCTGCCAGCATTCTGAACACCGGTAACGGTTATCGCCTGGTGCTCAACTCCGATGAGACCGGCACCGCCAACCAGATCAACATCAGTAACAACGCCACCGATGGCGCTGATTTTACGAATTTTATTGCCGGTGCGGAAACGACCACCGAGGCGGCGGATGCCAAGTTTACAATCAACGGCATTGAGGTGATCAAAAGCTCCAATACGGTCGATGATGTAGTCGACGGGGTTACCTTTGATATCACCGACACCGGCGCTTCGAGCGTCAAGGTAGAGCAGGACACGGCCGCCGTGGCTGAGCGTGTGCAGGCGTTTGTCGATAAGTTCAATGCTCTGCAGACCACCATCAGTGAGCTTTCTTCCTACGATTCAGACACTGGCCAGGGCAGTATCCTGACCGGTGATTCCACAGTGCGTAACATCCAGGGCCAGCTCAAGCGGGTGCTGAGTGATGTGATTCCGGGGCTGGAGAACGCCAATGTGCGCAGCCTGGCGGATGTGGGTGTTACCACCGATTGGCGTACTGGGAATCTGCAGTTTGATAGCCAGAAGTTCCAGCAGCAGTTGCAGGAAAACCCGGACGATGTGACCGCGCTGTTTGCAGAACAGGGCCGTACCACAGACGGGCAGATCGAATTTGTGCGCAGTGGTACCAATACCCAGGCTGGTGACTACGATATCAATGTCAGCCAGTTGGCGACCCGGGGCAGTCTTGCATACGACCTCAGTGGTGCAACCGATATTACTGTGGCTGAAGGCACGGAGCTGACTTTTCAGGTGGATGGAGAAACCAGCGCGACAATTGCGTTGACTGCTGGTACCTATTCTGTGGATGCACTGAAGGATGAGTTGCAGTCACAGTTGAATGACAATTCAGCCCTGAACTCGAGCGGCCGTTCGGTGCAGGTGGATGTGGATGGTACGGGTAATCTGACGTTCGCATCGGGCCGGTATGGCAGCGAGTCCAGCGTGAATCTCACCAGCAGTAACCTGGCTGAGCTGGCGACCAAAACTGGCCAGGCAGGGACCGACGTACAGGGCACGATCAACGGCCAGACCGCACAGGGCGACGGCCAGGTACTGTATCTGGGTGGTGATGCCGGTTCCGGCGCGGCTGGTTTGCAGGTGCGGGTGACCGGTGGCGAAACCGGTGCCCGCGGCTCGGTATCGTTTATTGAAGGTGTCAGTGAGCGGGCGGTGAATACCATCACTGATATTCTCGGTGCCAATGGCGCGCTTGATTCCCGAACCAGTAGTCTGAACCGGGAGCTGGAGCGGATTCAGGAGGATAGGGTTGATCTGGAGCGTCGCATCCAGTCCTACCAGGAACGCCTGGTCAGCCAGTTCAGCGCCGCTGACTCCCTGATCGCCCAGCTCAACAGCACCCGGGATTACGTCAGCCAGCAGTTGGCGGCGCTGGCTCCGAATAACAGCGGTGGCGGCAACGGTTAAGGTTGCCGCATCAGAACAGATCGGGCTATACATGAGGTATGGCAAAACCGGAAATCCGGTAATGAAGAGGTAAATTATGAACGGTTTGCAGGCTTATCAGCGCGTTAATACCCAGACCAGCATCACCGATGCAGACCCCCACAAGCTGATTCAGCTGCTGTACAACGGGGCGCTGGAGCGCATCAACATGGCCAAGGCGAAGATCCAGCAGAAGGATTACGGTGCCAAGGCCCAGTTGCTGAACAAAGCCATTGAAATCATCGGCGGCCTGCGCAGCTTCCTGAATTTCGAAAAGGGCGGCGACCTGGCCCTGCGCCTGGAAAGCCTCTACGACTACATGGAACGCAGCCTGCTGGAAGCCAGTGCGAAGAATGACATCACCAAACTGGACGAAGTGGCAGACCTGCTGCGTTCCGTGAAGGACGGCTGGGATGGTATTCGTGAAGAGGTGGTGAGCGGTCAGTCTCAGCAGGCGGCTGTTTAAAGTATTCTTGCCGCGGAAAGGGTAAGCGACGGGGTCTGTCCCTACGGGACTGACCCCAGAGCTTCCCAATAGCCATTCCCCCCGCACTCCCGTACAATATGCGCCTTCTTTTCAATACATCCATTCTGTTCAGTCTGGAGCAAGGGCATGTCTGATATTAAAAAGGTGGTTCTGGCCTATTCCGGTGGCCTGGATACTTCCGTTATTGTGCGGTGGTTGCAGGATACCTATAACTGTGAGGTGGTGACGTTCACCGCTGACATCGGCCAGGGTGAGGAAGTTGAGCCGGCGCGGGCGAAGGCCGAGGCGCTGGGCGTGAAGGAAATCTACATCGAGGATTTGCGCGAGGAGTTTGTGCGCGACTACGTGTTCCCGATGTTCCGCGCCAACACCGTTTATGAAGGCGAGTACCTGCTGGGCACCTCCATTGCCCGTCCGCTGATTTCCCGTCGGCTGATCGAGATTGCCAACGAAACCGGGGCGGATGCCATCTCCCATGGTGCGACCGGTAAGGGCAACGACCAGGTGCGTTTCGAGCTGGGTGCCTACGCGCTGAAGCCGGGCGTGAAGGTGATTGCACCCTGGCGTGAATGGGATCTGAACTCTCGCGAGAAGCTGCTGGCGTACTGCGAAGAGCGCAACATTCCGGTGGAGAAGAAGAAGGGCAAGAGCCCTTACTCCATGGATGCCAACCTGCTGCATATCTCTTACGAAGGTATCAACCTGGAAGATCCCTGGGCGGAAGCCGAGGAAGATATGTGGCGCTGGAGTGTCTCTCCGGAAGCGGCTCCGGATACGCCAACCTATGTTGAGCTGACCTACAAGAAGGGCGACATCGTGGCCATCGACGGCCAGGACATGAAGCCTCACGTGGTTCTGGAAACCCTGAACAAGCTGGCCGGCGACAACGGCATTGGCCGTCTGGACATCGTCGAGAACCGCTATGTGGGCATGAAGTCCCGTGGCTGCTACGAAACCCCGGGCGGCACCATCATGCTGCGTGCTCACCGCGCCATCGAGTCCATTACCCTGGATCGCGAAGTAGCCCACCTGAAAGACAGCATCATGCCCCGCTACGCGGAAGTGATCTACAACGGCTACTGGTGGTCACCGGAGCGTGAAGCCCTGCAGGCGCTGATCGACCAGACCCAGCACTATGTCAACGGCACCGTGCGCCTGAAGCTCTACAAGGGCAATGTGGAAGTGGTTGGCCGGAAGTCTGACGACTCCCTGTTTGACGAGAAGATCGCCACCTTTGAAGAAGACCAGGGTGCCTACGATCAGAAAGACGCGGAAGGCTTTATCAAGCTGAACGCTCTGCGGCTGCGGATTGCGGCTGGTAAGGGGCGCAAGCTTTAACGTCAGCGACGGGGTCTGTCCCTACGGGACTGACCCCTTTGCACCTACCTCCCCCGAAACTCCCCCGGCGTTTTCCCCGTCACCGCCTTGAACTTGCGGTGAAAAGAGGTCGTCTCGCTGTACCCCAGCCTTAACGCTATATCCGGAATCGCCATGTCCGTGTTGCGCAGATAATCCTCCGCCATCTGCTGGCGCACTTCGTCCAGCAGTTGCTGGTAGCGCACGCCTTCCTGGCTGAGTTTGCGTTGCAGGGTGCGGCTGGTCATGGCCAGGTCTTCGGCGACCAGATCCTGGCGGGTGATGCCTTCCCTTAGCTGTTTCTGGATGCTCTGTTTTACCCGGGAGGTCAGGTCACTGTCGGTTTCCAGCTCGGCCAGCTGGGTGAGTGCATGGGCTTCCAGGGTTTTGCGAAGTTGCGGGTCTGGCTGGCGCAGGCGGGCTTCCAGCAGGTTTTTGGGGATGATCAGGCAGTTCTCGTCTGCATTGAACGCTACGGGGCAGTGCCAGCGTTCCTGGTAGGCAGGCTCGTATTCCTTGCCGGGGGAAGGGCGCTGCAGCCACACCTGTGCAGGGGAGGCATCTTCGCGGTCGCCCAGCCAGCGGGCGTAGGTAATCCAGGAGGCAAATACGTTGTCTACCAGCTGGGGGCGCACCACCGGGTCATCGTATTGGCAGGTCCAGCTCAGTTTTATCCGGTCGCCCTGCATTTCCAGGTGGGTTTTGCCCATATCTCCTACCAGTTTCTCGAACGGGGCAATGCGGGCAACCGCTTCCCCCAGGGTGGCGCAGCTCATGGTGATGTAACCGAGCACGCTGTAGGAGCCGGGCTGGACGAAATCACCGGTCTGCAGGCCCAGTACGGGGTTGCCGGTTTTTTCGCATAGCAGGCGGATAAAGGTCTGGAACTGTTCGCCGTCGATACGGCCTTCGTTGGTGTCCAGCAGGGCCGGGTCCAGTCCTGCAGCTTGCAGGCACGGGATGGGATCTGTGCCGATGGACTGCACAGCCCGCACGTATTGTTGTAATGCCGCTACCGAGGCGCTTCCGAGTGAATGCATGGAGGGCATTATAGCCTGCGGTGTTGTGGCGCGGCAAAGTCTGTGTGTGATGTGTGTCTCAGTGTTACAGAATGTTCCCGGGGCTATTTCTGGTCGGCAGCGGGCTCGTTGACCGGGGCGAGGGCATCCAGCCGATCCCCTTTGCGCATCATGAACAGGCACAGCAGGATGGCCGGCAGCCCCATCATGGCGGCCACCACAAAGAACTCCGCGTAACCGAAGTCCGCCACGATGATGCCGGAAAAACCGCCAAGAAACTTGCCAGGTAAAGTCATCAGCGAGCTGAACAGCGCGTACTGGGTGGCGGTGAAAGAGGCGCTGGTCATGCTGGAGAGCCAGGCAATCAGTGCCACGTTGGCGATTCCCCCACTGAGGTTGTCCGCACTGACGACCACGGCCAGGGTGGCCACATTGGGCGGATATTGGGCGAGGCCCACGAAGAACAGGTTGGTGACAGCCACCATGATTGCCCCCAGCAGTAAAATCCGCCGCACCCCGTAACGCACCACCAGTACCCCGCCAATCATTGAGCCGGCGATGGTCATGAAAAAGCCGAACACCTTGGTGACATCCGCCACCTGGGTCTTGCTGAAGCCCATGAAGTCCAGGTAGAAGGGGTTGGCCATTACGCCCATGGAAATGTCCGAGATGCGGTACACCGCCACCAGCACCAGAATGGCGATGGAGAGTTCCTTGTAGCGGCGGAAGAAATCCAGAAAAGGGCCGGCGATGGCTGCATAAAACCAACCGGTGAAACGGGCCATTCTCGGCGACAGGTGGCTGCGCTTGCTGGCTTCTTCTTCAATCCGATGGGCTATGTCCTGGGCGATCGCAAAGTGGTTTACTTTGGGTTCCCGGACGATGAGTACGGTTGCCATGCCCACGCCGACCAGCAGCGCCATCACCTCGTAGGACACCTGCCAGGACCAGAATTCAGCAATGTAAAGCGCCCCTGCACCGGCCACCAACAGCGCCAGCCGATAGCCGAAGATGTAGGTTGCAGCCAGCGCCGCCTGCAACCGTTCTTCAGCAATTTCAATGCGGTAGGCATCGATGGCCACATCCTGGGTGGCGGAGGAGAATGCAACCAGCAGACCGCACAGTGCGAGGGTCTGGGTGGCGTTCACCGGGTCCACGTGGGCCATCAGATAAAGGCCGGTGGCAATGCCAGTCTGGGCCAGCAGAATCCAGCTGCGGCGTTTGCCCAGCAGGCGGTCGAGTATTGGTAGTTTCAGGCGGTCCACCACCGGAGCCCAGAACACCTTGATGGAATAGGTGATGCCCAGCCAGCTGAAGAACCCGATGGTGGCGGTTTCCACCCCCACGTCCGAGAGGCGGGCATTCAGGGTGGAGAACACCAGCAGAAACGGCAGCCCGGCGGAAAACCCCAGAAACAGCATGGCAATAACCTGCCACCGGCTGTAGGTGTACAGGGCATCGCGCCACCATTGAAGACGGGTCTGGTCAGTAATGGGTATAGCTCCCGATCAGTCGCGGAAGTTGTTGAACTGCAGCGGGATGTCCAGCTCGGATTCCTTCAGCATGGCAATCGCTTCCTGCAGGTCGTCCCGCTTCTTGCCGGTGACCCGCACCTTGTCGCCCTGGATGGAAGCCTGCACCTTCATTTTCTGGTCCTTGATCATCTTGGTGATCTTCTTGGCCATGTCCTTTTCGATGCCCTGCTTGAGCTGCATATGCTGGCGTACCAGCTTGCCGGATTTGCTGTCGCCGTCATCGTGCAGGGCGCGGGTATCGATGCCCCGCTTGGCAAAGGCCATGCGCAGCATGTCCTTGAGCTGGTCGAGCTGGAAGTCCTGTTCGGCACTGACGGTGATGCGGGAGTCGTCCAGCTCGATGTCTGCTTCCACGTTTTTGAAGTCCCAGCGGTTGCCCAGTTCCCGGCGGGCCTGGTCAACGGCGTTGGTGATTTCGTGCATGTCCACTTCAGAAACAATGTCGAATGAAGGCATTCCAGATCTCCGGAAAATGCGGAAGCTGTCACGCCACGGCAACTAGGCTATGATGATGTCCGCAGGTTTTACATTTATCCACATCAGCGGGCGGCTTAACGTCTATAATAATGCCCCTGATACGCCAAGGTGCCAAAGCATACCAAGAGCGGGCCGGCACCGCATCTGACAATGGACTGGTGAGACACAAATAACAATGCCAAATCTGGACCTTCCGATTCTTGTAGTGGACGATGCCAAATTCAGCAGTATGGTGGTCGGGCGTACCCTGCGTAATGCCGGTTACCGGGATGTGCGTATCGCCAATAACGCCCCTGCAGCGCTGGAGCTGATGGAACAGCGCCCGGTGAGCGTGTTGATCGCTGACTGGCTGATGCCGGAGATGGACGGTCTGCAACTGACTGACCGGGTACGCCAGCAGGATGAGCAGAACAATCACTACACTTACGTGATTCTTCTGACTGCACGCGAAAGCGTGGAAGCCCTTTCCGAGGCTTTTGATAGGGGCGTGGATGACTTCATCTACAAGTCCGACATGACCAAGCAGCTGATTCCCCGGATTTTTGCGGCTGATCGCACCGCTGACCGGCAGAACACCCTGCTGCGAGCCAATGCCTTGCTGGTGGAGAACAACCGGGAGCTGGAGAGCTCCAGCATCATCGATCTGGAAACCGGCCTGTGCAACAACCGTTACGCCCGTGAACGACTGGGCAAAGCCTTGCGCCATGCCGAGTCCCGGGGTGGTGCCACCGCCTATGTACTGTGCGGTATCCGTAACTGGCAGGATCTCAAGCGTAAACACCCTCCGGCGGTGATGGGTGAGCTGGCCGTAGGCATTGCCCGCCGCCTGGCCAATCTGATCCGGCCCATGGATGCCCTGTGCCGGGTGGGAGATAACCAGTACGCGCTGGTGGCTTATTTCCCGAAAACCGATCAGTGCACCACGGCTGCTTTCCGCCGGGTGTTTGATGGCATCAACCACAAAGCTCTGAAAACCACCGCCGGTTATATTTCTGTCGAAGCCGGCATGGTGCTGTGTCGCGCCGATGCGGAGAAAGGCACCCCCTCCGTGCAGGAAATGGAGCGCGCCGCCGTGCAGGGCCTGGTGGATGCCTATGAAACCCGCCGCTTCACCGAAACCCAGCCGGATTTGCGTGAAGGGGCTTGAGCGGCCCCTTTAATAGACCGGGAAACTTCGTTCTTTCCTTGTTTGTTTTCCTTTAGCCGGCCGATTCAGCCGGCTTTTTTATGTTCCCTCCATCTGTCCGGTTTTGCGTCACTTGTGTCTTGGTCGTGTAATCATTAAGTTTTTATACCTGCATTTTGCAGGGAATACGGAGACAGGATGGTCTCCGCGTGTCAGGGACTGACATATCGGCCGAGGCCGATAAGCACAGGGAATGTTATGGAAATCAAGGATCTCTTCAGGCTGGAGGCTGCAGACCTCCCGCTGGTGGAACACCCGTTCCACGCCAGTCACGCCGTTGGGCAACTTCTCGCGAATCCACTCCGGCGCAGCCACCTGCGGTTTGCGCGAGGGGTAGGCACCGCTTTACAGGATAAACAGCTGATCAAGGCCCTGGCCGATGGCGAACTGTTTCTGGTCTACAGCGGAGTAGGAAGCTCAAAGCCTCTCTCCCCGCTGGTCCGATGGGAAACAGACAGAGCAAATCTGTCCAGCGGCCGATGGCAGTTGCGAGAACCATATCGGGTGCCTGCCGGCTGGAAACATTCCGTAGAAGCCCTCAACCGCTGGCAAATCACCCCGGATCAACTGCAGATGAAAGGCGCAGGCAGCATAGGTCACCTCAGCGCCAACAGCCTCACCACCGGCCTGCAATCCCACCACCATCAGCAGGCGCAGGCGAGTTCAGCCAGCAGCAGTAGCCTCTCACTCCCTGTGGGCGCGGCAGCCACCATCCAGCCCCTGCAGAGCAAGCCGAGTGCAAGTGATCAGGAAAAGCCGGCCGATGAGCCGGAAAAACTTCACCTGGTCGTCGGCATCTTCACCGACGGCACCCTCAACAACGTGGACAACATTCAGGCTTTTCATCGGAAGGTGGAAGAAGAGTGCATAGCACCCGCCAACGCGGATCCGCAGAAGATCGAGGAATGCCGGGAATACCTCAGGTTGCTGATGGGGGAGAGTTATGCGAGTGCGCCTACCAATGTGGTTAAGTTGTTTGATCTTTATGGCGACGGAGAGATAGTTAAAAACGGAGAACGGACAGTCACTATCAAAGTGTATGAACCAGGTGCGGGGACTAAAACCGGAGAGAGGGATTCACTGGAGGGTTCTGCGACGGGGTTGGGGGATACCGGGGTTGTTGCACAGGTCGAGCGGGCAATTTCAGCAGTTGTTCATGAAGTTAAAACTGCAAGTGATGCTCGTCAGATTGATTCACTAGTGTTCGATTTGTTCGGATTCAGCAGAGGTGCTGCCGCAGCTCGACATCTAGTCAATGATATCCTGGACGGTGCGTCCGGTTCGCTTGGTCGTCGACTTGGGGAGCTTCACCTTGAGTGGCCGACAGATGTTCAGATACGTTTTGTTGGCCTATTTGATACTGTCGCCGGCATTGTGAATCTGAAGGAGTTGGATCTTTCAGCAGGAAACAACCAAAACGAGCCGGTCAGGCTGTATCTGGATGCGGAGAAAGTTGAAAGGGTGATTCATTTTACCGCGCTTGATGAAAGGCGTGCCAATTTTTCGTTGAATAGCATCAGGAGCTCAGCGGAATCATTGCCAGGGAACTTCCGCGAGATTGCCCTCCCCGGGGCTCACTCTGATATTGGTGGTGGGTATTTGGAAGAGCAAATAGAAGAGCTGCTGCTTTATCCGGAATTATCGATTACGGACTTTATGACCGAGTGGCCCGAAAAAACTTGGCAATGGGAAACTCTGGAAAATGAAAAGAACCAGATAGTCTCCGAGCGATGGATTGGAGACTACAGCCTGGATCTGCCGTCAGGGAAGGCTCCGAATATCAGTATCAGAAAAAAGGTTGATGTACATCCCAGTCCCCACGGAAGGGTTGAGCTATACCTTGAGATGAAAAGGTTGGTGAGGGGTGAGTTTTCCATGGTGCCCCTTAAGTTAATGGTCAATGAGGCTCAGCAGTTAGATGTGCCGTTGGGTTCGTTTGATGACAAGCAATCTGACAAGCTGCCTGAGGATCTTGAAGGCATTTATTTTACCTTGAAGCAACAGGTAGAGGCAGGGGAAGACAGCCCGGTCCTTCCGATACGTGATAGAGAAATGCTGAAGCAGAAATATACCCATCATTCCGATCATTACAACCTGCTCAAGTTTCTTGCTTTCGGTCTGGTTAGCAGGTTGGAGATTCCATTCGAACTATTGCAGCCTTTTAAAACCGCTTCATCAGGTGAAAGGCAAATTTATTGGAATACGAGGGTTTAACAAGTGAAACTAAGGACTGGATTGTATTTTTTGATTGCAAGTATTTTGCAGGGATGTGCTGCGAATGCGGATAAGGAGCAGGTCACTTGGTACGCTGCTGTAGCAGCGCCACAAAACTATCAAGTGTGGGTTGAACACTGGGAGTTTGAGAAAACAGGTGAACGCCATTGGTATCACCCGGCAGGAACGCTGAGTTGTTGTTGGCGAGGGGAGCGTGGCCCAAGGGGGATAAGTGCTCGTCTTGACCCCTTTCCGAACTATATCGCCATTCAATGGTTTTCAGTTTCGGAACAAAAATATTATCAGCGACTGATTTCGGTGCCGTCTGAATGGAAAGAGCTGATGAGAGTGCGGGCACCTTTGAAAACACCCAAAGATGTCAGGATGGAACCGCGAAACTCTCTTGTTTTTGGCCTTGCCCCTGGCGGCCAGATCGTCGTCTGGATTATGAACCAGATCGGAAACGAAATAGAAATTGCCCGAATGCAGGCTAATGAGATAGAAGGGGACCCGTCCGACTATGCTGGCCTCACGAAGCAGTATCTTGAAGAACACGGCGATTACCTCGAAAAACATGGGCTCCAATTGGGGCAGTGGTAGCCAGCAGGCGAGGAAGCAAGTATGAGTGTCACTACAGTTCAACTTCAGGCGGAAGTTGAACAGGAGCGTTGGAAGCAAACCCTGGAGGCGATGGAGTCGGCGGCTCAAGGAAAAGTTTTTGAAGCCAGTGAGGTCCATGCCTGGCTCAATAGCTGGGGAAGCGAAAACGAACTGGATGCACCTGGCTTCAGTACCCGATTCCGTCCGTGACATGGTCTTTGGTAAGTCTGTAGTCCACTATTCAGTACATGCGACTACCATTATTATCTTAAGGGTATAGCGCGAGTTGTAAGGTCAACTATTAGAGGTGGTCATATGGATGCTCTAACGCGAAAGGCTATCAAGCAATTTTCGGCCAAGGTAAGCGAGAAATACGATGTAGCGCGTTTGGTCCTGTTCGGTAGCAGAGCGCGCGGGGATAACCGTGATGACAGCGACGCGGATGTGGCTGTTTTCCTCCGTGGGGCTTCTGGTGATTTTGTGGAAGTGAAATTGGCCATGGCTCGCATTGCGTTCGATGTGCTTTTAGATACTGGCATCAGAATCCAGCCGCTTCCCGTGTGGGATGGTGAGTGGAAGCATCCAGAAGCCTATTCCAACCCTTATCTGCTCCGGAATATTGCTAAAGACGGAGTCTCCGTATGAGTGCTTTGCTGCATAAAGCCCGGCGTGCCCTGGATTCCGCAAAGCTATTGCTCTCTGCCGGGGATATGGATGGTGCTGTCAATCGGGCCTATTACTCAATGTTTGATGCGGCCAAGGCTGCATTGACCGAGGGTGATGATCCGGTGATTTCTCAACCCATAAAATCCCATAACGGGCTGATAACGCTTTTCTCGCAGCGCTTGGTCAAACCGGGGAATGTTTCTATAGATTTGGGGAAAGATCTAAACGAAGTTGAGGAATTACGCCTGATTGCCGACTACAAGGCAGAAGACTTGATAACCCGTGAGCGAGCTGCTTGGGCGGTAGAGGCGGCCGAGGGCTTTGTCAGCGCGATGAATGAGTTGATCAGATGATCTGAATCCACCATCACCAGACCCTTCCATGTAGTTGGACCACTGGTAGCGACACGGCGCAGAGACACTAAGGCTCCCACCGGAATCTCGCCATAGAAACCCTGCCACTAACCACCTCAACCCCTTCCTCAACCAACCGGTTTTTCTGTTCCTCAAAAATATCGGAACCCGGCGGAAAGGCTATCTGACCATTGGTGCGGATCACCCGGTGCCACGGCACCCGATGACCAGCTGGAAGCATCCCCAGGGCGCGGCCGACGAAGCGGGCCTGGCGGGGCAGGCCGGCCATGTCGGCGACCTGGCCGTAGCTGGCAACGCGGCCATGGGGGATGGCCAGCACTACCTGCCAGATTCTCTCCTCCCGGGTTGGTTCCATGGTTACAGTCGCAGTGCGCCGTCCACTTCGATCATGCGGCCGGAGAGGTAGTCATTCTCGAAGATAAAGGCGGCGGTTGAGGCAATTTCCTCCGGCTTGCCCATGGGCTTGAGGGGAACGCCGGCAATCATCTTATCGAGGATCTCCGGCTTCATGGCGGAGAGGATTTCAGTTTCGATAAAGCCCGGCGCAATGCCCATGCAACGGATGTTGTGGCGCGCCAGCTCCTTGGCCCAGACCGGCACCAGGGCTGCGACGGCGGCCTTGGCGGCGGAATAGTTGCTCTGCCCCATGTTGCCGGCCCGGGAGATGGAGGAGATGTTGATGATAACGCCTTCATTGCCGTTGGCGATCATGCGGCTGGCGGCTTCGCGGCCACAAAGGAAAACACCGGTCAGGTTCACGTCGATAACCGCCTGCCACTGGGCCAGTTCCATGCGGCCGGTGATTTCACCGTCTTTTGCTTTCACCAGCATGCTGTCCCGCAGGATGCCGGCGTTGTTGATCAGGCCGTTGAGCTGGCCGAAATCGTTCACAATCGCGTTGAAGGTGTCGGTCACCTGTTCTTCACTGGCTACATTGCACACATAGGCCCGGGCTTCGCTGCCGGCGGCCTGGCAGGCTGCGGCGGCTTCGTCCAGTTTGTCTTTTTGCAGGTCGATCAGTGCGATGCGGGCACCTTTGCCTGCCAGATATTCAGCCATGGCGCGGCCCAGCCCCTGGCCGGCACCGGTGATCGCAACTACGGAATCTTGAAGTTTCATCTTTTGCCCTGATGGTTGTAGTGTGAAAGGGCGGAGTATAGCAGAGGCCCGGTGCCCGCCGAATGACAGCACCGGATCCCGGAAACATCCGGAAATCGATAGGAGGCAGCCCGTTGCGGGTATTTCTTTTGTTGTTCATCGTCATGCCGATTGTGGAAATGGCGGTGCTGATTCAGGTGGGCAGCTACATTGGCGTGCTCAATACCATTGCTCTGGTGCTGCTTACGGCGGTGATTGGTGCGGCTCTGCTCAAGCAGCAGGGGTTGGCCACGTTGCTGCGGGCCAACGAGCGTATTAACAGTGGCGAACTGCCTGCCCGGGAGGTGGCCGAAGGGCTGGTGCTGGCAGTAGGCGGTGCCTTGTTGCTGACTCCGGGGTTTGTGACCGACACCGTAGGGTTTCTGTGTCTGTTACCCGGCAGCCGGCACTGGCTGGTGTCCCGTGCGCTGAAGCGGTTGACGGTGTCCGGCGGTGGCAGTCATTTCCATTTCTCTGCCGGTGGCGGTGATCCTTTTCGTAATGGTGATCCGTTCCGCAATGGCCCTTTTGGCCCGCAGCGTCCGTTTGACCGGGACGCGAACGGCGACATTATCGAGGGGGAATTCAGGGATAACACCCCTCATGATTACGAGCAGCTTCCCGGCGATGACGACCGGGACGATTCCCGCCGTTGATCCCGCCGATAAAAAAGTGAAATTTTTTTGCCGGCGGGTATTGAAAAGCCCTGTGCTACCCCCACATACACCACACAACTTCGCTGCGGGCCAATAACCGCTGAAAAACAGATGGTTAAAGGCTCCGGCTTTTAACGCAACCATCATTGCCAAACCTAACTGACCATTGGAGATATCGAGCAATGAAAATTCGTCCGCTTCACGATCGTGTTGTCGTGCGCCGTAAGGAAGAAGAAGAGAAAACTGCTGGCGGTATCGTTCTGCCGGGCAACGCCAAGGAAAAGCCTTCCCAGGGTGAAGTGATCGCCGTGGGCAATGGCCGCATCCTGGATAACGGCGAAACCCGCGCGCTGGCCGTCAACGTCGGCGACACCGTCGTTTTCGGCCAGTATGCCGGTAACACCGTCAAGGTGGACGGCGAAGAGCTGCTCATCATGAGCGAGAACGATATCTACGGCGTGCTCGAGTAAACAGCACACCGGCATCCACACGTAATATCCGATTGATCAATACGAATTGGGTTTAACGAACAGGAATCGAAAACATGGCAGCAAAAGACGTTAAATTCGGTGACAGCGCCCGCAAGCGCATGGTCGCAGGCGTTAACATCCTGGCGGACGCAGTCAAGGTAACTCTGGGCCCGAAAGGCCGTAACGTGGTTCTGGAAAAGTCCTTTGGTGCGCCTAACGTCACCAAGGACGGTGTATCTGTCGCCAAAGAAATCGAGCTGAAAGACAAGTTCGAGAACATGGGCGCGCAGATGGTCAAGGAAGTCGCTTCCCAGGCCAACGACACCGCCGGTGACGGTACCACTACCGCAACCGTTCTGGCCCAGTCCATCGTGAGCGAAGGCATCAAGGCCGTCACCGCCGGCATGAACCCGATGGACCTCAAGCGTGGCATCGACAAGGCCACCACCGAGGCCGTCAAGGCTATCCGTGAAATGGCCAAGCCCTGCGATGACAGCAAGATGATCGCCCAGGTTGGCACCATCTCCGCCAACGGCGACGAAACCATCGGCAAGATCATCGCCGATGCCATGGAGCGTGTTGGCAAGGAAGGTGTCATCACTGTTGAGGAAGGCCGTGGCCTGGAAGACGAGCTGGACGTGGTTGAAGGTATGCAGTTCGACCGCGGCTACCTGAGCCCGTACTTCATTAACAACCAGGACAACATGTCTGCCGAGCTGGACGAACCGTACATCCTGCTGGTGGACAAGAAGATCTCCAACATCCGCGAACTGCTGCCGGTGCTGGAATCCGTAGCCAAGGCTGGCAAGCCGCTGCAGATCATCGCCGAAGACATCGAAGGCGAAGCGCTGGCGACCCTGGTGGTCAACAACATGCGCGGCATCGTGAAGGTTAACGCCGTCAAGGCACCCGGCTTTGGTGACCGTCGCAAGGAAATGCTGCAGGACATCGCCATCCTGACCGGTGGTACCGTGATTTCCGAAGAAGTGGGTCTGACCCTGGAAAACACTACCCTGGATGACCTGGGCACAGCCAAGCGTGTCAACGTCACCAAGGAAAACACCACCATTATCGGCGGCGCCGGTGCCAACAACGACATCGAAGCCCGCGTTGAGCAGATCCGTAAGCAGATCGAGGACAGCACCTCCGACTACGACAAGGAAAAGCTCCAGGAGCGCGTAGCCAAGCTGGCCGGCGGTGTTGCCGTCATCAAGGTAGGCGCTGGCTCTGAAGTGGAAATGAAAGAGAAGAAGGCCCGCGTTGAAGACGCGCTGCACTCTACCCGCGCTGCCGTTGAAGAAGGCATCGTAGCCGGTGGTGGTGTTACCCTGATCCGTGCCATTGCGGCTCTGGACAAGGTAGACGCGATCAACGAAGAGCAGAAGGCCGGTGTTAACATCCTGCGCCGTGCCATGGAAGCGCCGCTGCGTCAGATCGTATTCAACGCCGGTGGCGAGGCTTCCGTGGTTGTTTCCAAGGTGCGTGAAGGCGAAGGCTCTTACGGCTTCAACGCGTCCACCGAGGAATACGGCGACATGCTGGACATGGGTATCCTGGATCCTGCCAAGGTCACCCGTTCCGCGCTGCAGGCCGCTGCATCCGTTGCTTCCCTGATCATCACTACCGAAGCCATGGTAGCCGATGAGCCGGAAGAAGAAGGTGCCGGCGGCGGTATGCCGGACATGGGCGGCATGGGTGGAATGGGGGGCATGGGCGGCATGATGTGATGCCGGCTCTGCCTTCCGGGTCATTTGCTCCATTTTGAGAAATGGCCCACTAATCCCTCAAAAACCCCGCACCTGTTGCGGGGTTTTTGTATTTTGGTCATGAACTTGCCACGACCCTTTGCTAGACTCGGTTTCCGGCCAATCATCTTTGCGTAGCTGTATGAGCGATACCGAAGCAAAACCTCTGATCCGACCCGGCAAGCTGATACTGCTGCTTCTTGCCGGTGTGCTGGTCTATGCCGTGACGCTCGTACTCACCGTTCCCATTGGCTGGGTCTGGGCCCAGGTGTCGGATAAGGTGGACCTTCCGCCCGGCATCAAGGTGGAGAATCTCTCCGGTACTGTCTGGAATGGCAGCGGCACCGCATCGGCCCAGGGCTTCCCCGTGACGCTGGGCTGGGACCTGCACTGGCCCTCCGTGACAGAGCTTGCTTTACCTCTGGATTTTTCCGTCGCCTCCGGTGGCTCCGCCCTGCGGGGCGAACTGGTGGTGGGTTGGCCGGGAACGGCCCGTGTTAACGCCACCGGTCAGGTCAGCGTGGACGATTTTGAGCCGATGATCCGAAAGGCCGGCGGCGCGCTGATCGAAGGTGTGGTCAGCATCGACAACCTGGAGCTGGCCTGGGATGGCGAGCAGGTTTCCCGGGCCCGGGGGCTGGGGCGCTGGCCGGGCGGTACTGCCGAATGGCCCGGCGGCTCTACCAGTTTTCCACCCATGCAGATCAACCTGGATGATACCAACGGCGGTGTGTCGCTGGTGGTGGCGGAGCAGGGCGGTGATGGTCCTGCGGCGCGTGCTGATGTGTTCTGGGATGGCATGATGGAAGCCCAGGTGTACAAGCGGCTTGCGGACCTGGCCGGCATGAATGCCGGTGCCGGCGCGCCGTCGGATGTGATATTCAGGGTGCGCCAGCCACTGGTTCCCGGGGGTGGCTTCTGATGGTGGCTTCCAGAAGCTTTGGCCCGGAACGGCAGTCCTCCCTTGCCCTGTTGCTGGCACGGCTGATTCTGGTCTGGCTGGTGCTGTATGGCGCGGTCGTGCTGGCACGAATGACCTGGATGGTGCTGTGGGATGACCAGCCGGTCGTCATGGCAACAGGATCCGGGGCATCGCCCGCTGGCGGCGCAGGATCCGGGGCCGGAGCACCTTTGGCCACCTACGAATTCTTCGGTGTGGCCAAAGAAAGTGGCCAGGTAGCCGATGTGGTCAGGCGCAGCGCGCCGGAAACGGCACTGCGGCTGAAGCTTGAGGGTGTTATGGTAGCGCAGCAGCCGGAAGAGTCCGGTGCTATAGTTGCCGGTAGTGATGGCGTAACCGAATTCTATAAGGTGGGCGACACCTTGCCCGGTAATGCCAGGCTCGCGGAGGTTGAACCCCGTCGCATTCTGATCCGTCGCAACGGCCGATACGAGACTTTGACCTTTGAAGAACCTGTTTCTGGTGATCTGATCACAGACGCGGCCCCGGAAGGGGTTGCATCATCACCAGAGGCATTTATGGATGATGCCCGGTCGCAGATCGAGGCCGAGGGTGTAGCGGCATTGTCCCGCTACGGACTCAGCCCCACGGAAGACGGAACCGGTTACCGGTATGATGGCTCAAACGCCATGCTCACAGCCGCTAACCTTCGACCGGGGGACGTGATTACCTCCATCAACGGCCAGACGTTGGGAGACTTTGAGCAGGACAAGGAGTTGCTCGAGAACTGGCGCTCTGAATCCAGCCTTCAAATTGAAATCGAGCGGGGCGGTTCCCGCATGACCGTAAGTTTTGCCATACCCGAGCAATGGCGCTGACGGGTAATAACGATAACAGGACGAAATCGCCAGATGCTGAATTACAGATCCAAGCTTTTCCGGGCCCTGGTAATGGCCTTCTTGCTGCCTCTGATGTCTTTCGCTTACGGGCAGGAGGGAGATGAAACCTGGCGCCTCAACCTCAAGGAGGCGGATGTCAGGGCCTTTGTGACCCAGGTGGCTGACATTACCGGTTACAGCTTTGTGGTGGATCCGCGGGTGAAGGGTAAGGTCACCGTGCTGTCCAGCGCCCCCATGAACAAGGAAGAGATTTACGATCTGTTCCTGGCGGTTCTCAATGTCCATGGCTTCACGGCTATCCCCGGCGAGGAGGTCATCAAGATCGTCCAGCAGGTGGATGCCAAACAGTCTGCCGAGTCACTGGCCCGGTTTGAAGGAAACATCCCCTCCGAGCAGTTGATAACCCGCGTCATTCAGATTGATAACGCCAACGCTCTGGAAATGGTTCCCATCCTGCGTCCGCTGGTGGCCAAGTACGGTCACCTGGCCGGCGTGGCCGCCGCCAACGCGCTGATTATCAGCGATCACGAATCCAATATCCGCCGCATTGAGCAGATTGTCAGCGAGCTGGATAGCCCCTCAAAGTACGAGGTGGAAGTTATTCAGCTCCAGGAAGCCTGGGTTGGTGACATGGTGACACTGCTGCAGGAGCTGGCTCCGGCAGAGCTGGGTCAAGCCGGCAACAACGGTGCCGCCCGCAAGTACAGTGTGACCGCTGATGAGCGCAGCAACCGCCTGATCCTTCGCGGTGACCAGAATTTCCGTGACAAGATCCGGGGCCTGATCGAGCAGCTCGATCAACCCTCTGCCACCGGTGGCACCACCAAGGTGGTTCGTCTCAAGCATGCCGATGCCAAAACCCTGGCTGACATCATCAAGGGTGTCATGGGCGAAGTAGTTAAAGAGGCCCAGGGAGGAGGCAATCAGTCGCAGTCCTCGGGCCAGAAGAACGGCTTTGCGGTGTTTGCCGACGAAGGGCTGAACGCGCTGGTGGTACGAGGCGAGCCCTCACTGCTCCAGGAAGCCGAACAGATTATTGCCCAGCTGGATGTGCGTCGTGCCCAAGTGATGATTGAGGCAGCTATTGTTGAGGTCAGCGACGACCTGAACGATGAACTGGGTGTGCAGTTCGGTCTGGGGGATGAGTCCACCAATTCCGTGCCGGCGATGGGTACCAATCTGGCGGCCAGCGGCAATTCGGTATCGTTGAGCAATGTGATCAGCGCCATCGTTCAGGAGTCTGTACCGGGCTTGTCCCAGGGCATTACCCTGGGTGCGGGAGAGCGCAACGAAGACGGTATTACATGGGGCGTGTTGCTGCAGGCATTGTCCACTTCATCAGCGGCTAACCTGCTGTCCACGCCCAGTATTATCACCCTGGACAACCAGGAATCCGAAATCATCGTCGGCCAGAACGTGCCGTTCAAGACAGGCCAGTCCACCGTTGCCGGTGACGGTACCACCAACCCGTTTACCACGATTGAGCGCCGGGACATTGGTCTGACCCTCAAGGTCAAGCCAAGCATCAGTGCCGATGGTCTGGTTCGGCTCGTGGTTGAGCAGACCACGGAAGACATTGCGCCGTCGGTGGACAGTGCCTCTGACATCATTACCACCAAGCGTGAGATCAAGACCACGGTGCTGGCAGACGATGGGGAAACGGTGGTACTGGGTGGTCTGATGAGGGACAACCTGACAGTGACCAAGAGCAAGGTGCCTCTGCTGGGCGATATTCCGCTGCTGGGCCGCTTGTTCTCTTCCACCTCCGAGGAGCGTTCCAAGACCAACCTGCTGGTCTTCCTGCGGCCCAAGATCATGCTGAGCAAGGGCGAAGCAGTTGCGGTCACCGCAGACAAGTTCCAGGACCTGTGGGATGTGAACATCGGTGTGCGTGAGAAGCTGGGGCTGCCGGCTCCGGAAGAAGCGCCTGCCGTTGATTCTGTGTTCTCTCCGCGCTGATCAGCGCATTCTCAGGAGAGGCATGGGTTGATCGAGCTGGTCGGCTATCAGTCTGACCAGCTCGTATTCCCTTACTTCAATCCTTCCATCCGCTGAAACGCATTGCTCACAGGCATCCAGAATGCCGGGTTTCAGCATCGGTGACAGCCGGTTTAGTTGGTGCAGAGCTGTCTGCAGCGCCGATCCGGATGCTCTGGCGACCATCTCCGGTTGCTCCCGGCCATCGGTAAAGCCTGCCATAGCTTCCCTGAATCGCTGCTTTTGCACCTGCGCATCCTTACTCCCGGCTCTCGCCAGCAGGCTGAACAGTACTCCTAGATGCTCTTTGACCGGGGCATAGCTGCGATAACGGACGCGCACCTTGCGTGCAGCATCCGGGGTGAGATGTCGTTGCAGGTAGCTGGCGAGGGCCATTTCGAACAGGGTGACCTTGCCATCGGCTTCGATCAGCTTCTTGATCCGCTGGCGGAACTCGGCGGCTTCCTCGTCATCCAGTTTTTTCAGGGCCGGAGTCGCCAGCTCCAGGGCAGGAAAACGGATCGTTTCATCCAGAGATTCCAGGGCCGGGAAAAATTTCTGCAGCATGTCAGGCTGCAGCTCCAGGCCTGGATGGTCCGGCAGCGAGGCCTGCAGATTGGCTCGTTCCTGTTCGTTCAGGTGCAGCAACACCAGTGCGTAACACAAATGCACTGCCCCGGTTCGGGTGTACAGCAACTGGCGAAAGGTATCCGGCAGGCTGTCCAGAATCTGCCCGGGTACCGGACTGAAGGATGATATCGGTCCGGGGGAGGTTTGCGGGGGAATCCTGTCCCTGGAACGGCTGCGCATTCGCGCCAGCATGCCCGGTTCGATGGCCTTTATTCTGTCCTCGAGGGGAGGGTGTGATGCCAGCAGGGCGGCAAACTTCATTTTGGCGCTTTCGGTAAAGCACATGTGATTCATGTCGCTGGCGTGGCTGGTGGTTTCCAGGTAGCCCGCATGATGGCCGATCTTGAACAGGGCGCTGGCAATGCCCTGTGGATTGCGGGTGAACTGTACCGAGGAGGCATCCGCCAGGGATTCCCGCTGGCGGGAAACAGCCGCCTGAATCAGCCGTCCGAAGAACACTCCGATGTAACCAATCACCAGCAGTGCCAGGCCTACCAGCCCCAGCGCCGCTTGCCCACGGCTATCCCGGGATCGGCTTCGGATATGGCCACGGTGAAAGCCGGCCCGCACCAGAAATGAGCCGATCTGGCCAATCATCAGAATGCCGGCCAGCAGGGAAATCAGTCGCACGTTAAGGCGCATATCACCGTTCAGGATATGGCTGAATTCATGGGCCACAACGCCTTGTAATTCGTCCCGATCGAGATGGGTGAGGCCGCCATGGGTCACCACCATCACCGCTTCACCGGGGGTGTAGCCTGCCACAAAGGCATTGATGCCGGTTTCCCTGTCCATGATGTATAAGCGGGGCACCGGTACGCCGCTGGCGATGGCCATTTCCTCAACCACATTGATCAGCCGGCGTTCGTCCTGGTCGGATGTGGATGGGTCGACCGCCCGGGCACCCACCATCCGGGCGACCCGTTCGCCGCCACCGGCCAGGTCAATCCAGCGGGCCAGGCTGCCAATCAGTATCAGCAGGATGGTTGCTCCGGCGGTAATCAGGCCATGTTGGGTGAGTAGCCATTGCTGGAAGGGCAGGGCGGAGGTGCTGCTGCGGGTCACCCAATAGCCAACCAGGCACACACAGAGGGTAATCAGGGTCACCGCAACGGCGAACAACACCACCAGCAGGGTAGTGTTGCGTCGTGCGGCGGACTGGCGTTGGAAAAAACTGGTGCGGCGCTGCGCCATGGCCAGCCCCTAGAAGCTGACTCGGGGTGCCTGGCGGGCTTCCGGCGTTTCCGGCTCAAGCTGGGCGGTGGGTTTGAAGGCAAACAGGCCGGCCACCACGTTGTTGGGGAACTGCTCCCGGAAGATGTTGTAGTCCATGACGGAATCGTTATAGGCCTGGCGGGCAAAGGCCACCCGGTTTTCGGTGCTGGACAGCTCTTCCATCAGCTGCTGGATGGTTTCGTTGGCTTTCAGGTCCGGGTAGTTCTCGGCCACCGCATAGAAATTGGCGAGTGCCTTGCTCAGCATATTCTCGGCACTGCCCAGGCGCTGGATGCGGTTACCGTCCGCGGGGTCTGCTGCCGCATCCCGCTGGGCGCTGACGGCGTTGTTGCGGGCATCCATTACGGCGGTCAGGGTGTTGCGCTCGTGGTCCATATAGGCTTTGGCGGATTCCACCAGGTTGGGTATCAGATCGTGACGGCGCTGCAGTTGTACGTCGATCTGGGCGAATCCGTTACGGAACTGATTGCGGTGGCTGACCAGCTTGTTGTAGATCAGGATCAGGTAGAGTGCCACGGCGGCAATGACAATCAGACCGATGACGGTGGTGCCCATGTCGTCTCCTTGCGTATGGAACCGGGAATGCGGGCGGCGGGTGCCGCTGGGTCAGGTATTATTCTCGGGGATTTTGCGGTGGAATTCAGTAAAGAATTGTTCGAAATCTGTAGGTTTCAGCGGCTTGCTGAAGAAATAGCCCTGGGCGAGCTGGCAGCCGCGCTGGCTCAGGTAGTAATCCTGTTCCGCATTCTCTACCCCTTCGGCGACCACCGTGAGATTCAGGCTCTTGCCCAGATCGATGATGGTGTTGGCAATACGGGTGTCTTCGTCGTTAATCAGCAGGTCACGGATGAACTGCTTGTCGATTTTCAGGTGTTGTACCGGCATCTTCTTGAGGTAGGTGAGGGATGAGTAGCCGGTGCCGAAGTCATCCACCGCCACGCTGATACCGGCGCGGTTGAGTTCCTGCAGCTTGGCGGTGGCCTCGTCCAGATTGGTCATGAAGCTGGTTTCGGTTACCTCCAGCTCCAGGCGACCGGCGGGAATGTCATGGCGCTTGAGTGTATCCAGAATATCCTCAACGATATGATCCTGATGCCGCTGCACCGCCGACAGGTTCACTGCAATGCGCAAGGGCATGCCTTCGGTTGCCCATTTGGCGGCTTGCTGGCAGGACTGTTCCAGTACCCACTGGCCAATCGACACGATGCTGCCATTGCGCTCCGCCAGGGGAATAAACAGATCCGGCGGCACCAGCCCCCGTTCCGGGTGCTCCCAGCGCAGCAGAGCCTCGGCTCCGATGATGCGGCGGGTCTGCAGATTGATCTGGGGCTGGAAGACCATATAGAACTGGTCTTTTGACAGCGCTTCGCTGAGGTCTTTCTCCAGTTTTTTCCGTTCGCGGATTTCCTCGTCCACGCTGGCCACATAGAACTGGAAGTGGTTCTGCCCCTTCTCCTTGGCCAGGGACATGGTTTGCTCGGCGCTCTGCAGCAGTCTGTCCGGCTCCTGGGCATCCCTCGGGAACACCGCGACACCCATGGTGGCGGTGGGGGAAACCGCTTTGTCATCGAGGATAACGGGCTCGTTGATGTGGCCCAGCACCATCTCGGCGGAGTCGGCGGCGTGGAACTCGTCTTTCAGGCCTTTCTCTGCAATCACGAACTGGTCACTGCCCAGTCGACCAAGGGTGAAGCGGTTGGGCGACAGGTGCCGGGTGAGGCGGTCTGCAACGGTTTGCAGAATCAGGTCGCCGGCGGCGAAACCGTGTTGCTCGTTCAGTGACTTGAAATCATCCAGGCCACAGCAGATCAGTGACAGCGTCGTGCGGCCGGCAACGGAATCCCGGATGTCCTGTTCCAGCAGCTCCATAAAGGTATCCCGGCTTGGCAGACCGGTGAGCTGATCGTAACGGGACAGGCGGCTGGCGCGGTCTTCTGCCTCACGCTGTTGTTGCTGGCTCTCACCGATGGCCACCAGCAGATTGTTGGTGGTATTCACCCAAAGGCCCAGCTCGTCCTGCTCGTGGCCCCTGGGGGTGGACAGAAGTTGCTCGTCCGGATGGTTGGGGTCCACCCGCCGTACGGCGTTCACAATGCGCAAAAGGGGGCGTGTCAGCAGCAGGTGCACCACTATAAACAGGGTCATCCCCAGGGTAACTGCAGTAGCAATGCCAGAGCCGAAGGTGACAAACGCCCGCTCCAGCCAGGTTTTGGCGGCAGGTGCCGTGTCGTAATGGACGGTCAGGGTACCGTACTGACGGTTATCGGAGCCCCGTCGCAGATCTGTGCTGTAGCGGCGTTCGGGGGAGAAGATGGGGTCGGTGATGTTACGGAAACTACCGGACAGGGGGTCGCGCTGGCGTTGCCCAAGGTGGGCACCGTCCGGATGGGAAATGTAGGCGGCAACCACCGATTCCTGGGCAAACAGGCCCTCAACTACCTGTTGTGCCAGTTCATTATCAATGCTGAAAACCGCCTGCGTGGACGCATCTTCCACCAGCGCCATGGTCTGGGCGGCCTGCTCATCCAGTTGCCCCGACACCCGCTGGGCATCCAGTATTACCTGGATGATGCTGAACACGGCTCCGCTTAACAGCGCCACTGCCAGTACCCAGGCAAGTACCCTGTATCCCAGATGATGTCGGACCTCTGAGGCGTTATGCATATCTGACAGATAAATTCCGTTGCCGTGGCCGAGAAGAGTCTGTGAGCGAACCCGGCGTAGTTATTTTTAGTAGCCTGCGAAGGCCTTTTAACAGTATGGATCAGATTCTGGAACTTGCCTTTTGAGTAGCGGCAATTTTTGCAAAATTTTCAGCGAACAGTTGTATCAATTTGTAAGAGTTTTCCGGGCGGGCATAAAAAACGCCCGCATTGGCGGGCGTTTTCTCGCAACAGCCGGCATTGAATGCCGGTCATGTCTGATCAGGCCAGGTTTTCGTTAACGAAATCCCAGTTAACCAGATTCCAGAACGCCTCGAGATAGTTTGGGCGGGAGTTGCGGTAGTCGATGTAGTAGGCGTGTTCCCAGACATCGACGGTCAGTACCGGCTTGTCGGCACCGGTCAGCGGAGTTTCCGCGTTGCTGGTGTTGACGATGGCTACAGAGCCGTCGGCTTTCTTCACCAGCCAGGTCCAGCCGGAACCGAAGTTGTTGGCGGCCTTGTCATTGAACTCTTTCTTGAAGTCTTCGAAAGAACCGAAGGCCTTCTCGATGGCTTCCTTGGCTGCGCCGGTCGGCTCACCGCCACCGTTCGGGCTCAGGCAGTGCCAGTAGAAGGTGTGGTTCCACACCTGGGCGGCGTTGTTGAACAGCGGGCCGCTGGCACTCTTGATGATGTCTTCCAGAGACTTGTTGGCGTTGTCAGTACCTTCTACCAGGCCATTCAGCTTGGTCACATAGGTGTTGTGATGCTTGCCGTAATGGTATTCCAGGGTTTCCTGGGAAATATGCGGTTCCAGTGCGTTCTTTTCATAAGGCAGTGCGGGAAGTTCAAATGCCATGAGGTTGTTCTCCCTGTCTCTCTCAAGTGAATGGTTATCACGAACCCTTTACTATGAGGGTAAGTGGAATTAAATCAACCCTCTGATGGAGCGAATTTGGTCCGTCAGCGGGTCAGTGTGCTGGAAAATTCCGGTGCCCCCGGCAGGAACTGGGCGGTGTTCCGTACCCGCCATACCAGCTCCTCGTAGCTGTCTGCCAATACGGTTACGTGACCGAGTTTGCGGCCGGGGCGTTCGCCCTTGTTGTAAAGGTGCAGATGGGCGTAGGGCAGCTCCAGGATCCGGTCGGTATCGCCGTGTTCACCGATGATGTTAATCATGCAGCTCAGCCCCCGGGCTGCCACGTTGCCCAGCGGATGGCCGCTGACGGCCCGGATGTGGTTCTCGAACTGGCTGGTGTGGGCACCCTCGATGGTCCAGTGGCCGGAATTATGCACCCGCGGGGCCATCTCGTTGGCGACCAGGCCATTATCGGTCTCGAACAGTTCCAGAGTGAGAACCCCCACATAATCCAGTTCGTTGAGCAGCGCGTGGATGTATCTTTCTGCCGCATCGGTCACGTCAGTCGAGAGTTCCGGTGCCGGCGCAATGGAGTAGCGCAGTATGCCGTCGTGGTGGGTGTTCTCTGCCATCGGATAGAAGGCCAGGTCACCGTCCTCCGAGCGCACCGCGATGATGGACACCTCGCGACGGAAATCGACAAACTTTTCGACAATGACTCTGGAATGGCCGATGGATGCCCAGGCATCGCCGGCTTCTTCCGGTGCCTTCAGCACGGCCTGCCCTTTGCCGTCGTAGCCTTCGGTGACGGATTTGGCGACCACCGGGCAGCCCAGCTGTTCGGCTGCCTGGCGCAGGGTTTCCGGGCTGTCAGCCACGGCCCATTCCGGGGTGGGGATGCCCAGTCCGCCGAACAGGGTTTTTTCCGCTTCCCGGTTCTGGCACACCTGCAGCGCCCTGGGGCAGGGATGCACCGGCTTTTCTTTTGCCATGCGCTCGGCCACGTCCACTGGCAGGTGTTCGAACTCGTAGGTTACCCGGTCTACCCTGGACAGGAAGTCGTCAACGTACTCTCCTTCCCGGTCAATGATCACTTCGCCCAGCCCGGCACTGGGGCTGCCGGACATGTCATAGAACACAAAGTCTTTGGCCAGGGGATAGCCGGATAAAGCCAGCATGCGGCCCAGTTGTCCGGCTCCGAGTACACCTATTTTCATCTGGACTCTCCTGTGTTTTGCCTACTGGTCCCGGGGGTCGGGGTTGTCCAGAACCTTCTGGGTCTGTTCCTTGCGGAATGCATCAACCGCTTTGCGGACATCCTCGTCAAAAGTGCCGACAATCTGCGCCGCCAGCAGTCCGGCGTTGGTGGCACCGGCTTTGCCAATGGCCAGCGTGCCCACCGCCACGCCACCGGGCATCTGCGCGATGGACAGCAGGGAATCGAGACCGTTCAGGGCTTTGGACTGTACCGGGACACCCAGTACCGGCAGACTGGTCTGGGAGGCGACCATGCCCGGCAGGTGGGCCGCACCGCCGGCACCGCCGATGATGACCTTGAGGCCACGGTCTGCGGCGGTTTTGGCATACTCGAACAGCAGATCCGGGGTGCGGTGTGCAGACACCACCCGGGTTTCATAGGCCACGCCCAGCTTTTCCAGCATCTGCGCGGCGTGTTCCATGGTGGGCCAGTCCGATTTGGAGCCCATGATCAGTCCTACCAGCGGCTGCATAGCAACAGTTCCGAGTTGTATTAAGGAAAGCCGGCCATTGTATGGAAGCCCTGTCAGCCATGCAAATGACGTTAGCGGCCGGAAACCGGCGCGGCGCGGGATGCAGGCGGGCTTTTGTTGCAGTGCCGGCTACGGGTATTATCAGGCCAGCCAGACTAACCCGTCCAGCAGTGGGCGACATCAGGAGAGCTGTATGGAACCTATCCGTCCGGATGAAGACGAGCTGAGGGCATCCCGCCCCGAACAGAACAAGGAGCCAAAGGCTGAAAAAGCCAGGGCCAAACCAAAACAGAAGCCCGTAGCTGGAGGTGGTGGAGGTTCCGGGGGAAGCTCCCGGGCGCTGTGGCTGGCTCTGCTGGTGCTGGCGGGGGTGGCCGGGGCAGGCTGGTGGCAGCAACAGCAAACCCTGCAGGCGATGGAAGAGCAGCTGGAAGAGGCGGACTACTGGGCGCGCCAGAGCAAGCTGGCGCTGGCACGCTTTGAAGGCGAGCTCTCCGAAACCGGAGAAACCCTGGAGCAGAGAGAGCAGACACTGAGCGAGACCCTTGAAGAACAGGCGGAAAGTCTGGATGAGGCACACAGCGAGATCCGCAAGTTGTGGGGTATTGCCTACGACCGGAATCGCAAGCGTCTGGACAGTAACGAAGAGGCGATTGCCGGGTTGCAGGAGAAGGTCGGCTCTCTGGACGAGACCGTGCCCGAGCTGGAGCAGCGGGTATCCGGCGTAGTGGAGCAAACGGACACCAATACCGGGCGGCTGGATGATCTGTCGGATGAGGCAGAGCAGCTTGTTGCCAGTGTCTCGGCGCTGGAAGAAAATCTGGCCGGCGTGAATGAACAGTTGGCGGAGGTCGAGTCGTCTGTAGAGCGACAGCTCCAGCGTTTTGGGCGGGAGCAGAAGCTGACTCTGGATGGGCTGGACAGTCGCATCGGCGCGATCGAGTCACAACTGGATGACTTGCCGTCCACGGAGCGCCTGACGGCCATGCAGACGGAACTGGATGAGTTGAGCCAGGTGGTGGAGTCGATCGATTCCGCCCGGGCGCAACTCACCTCCCGGCTGGTAAGGTTGTCTGAGCAGGTGGATGCCCTGCGGTCCGGGCAGTAGCCCGGCGCGATGGTGTTTTGTGGCGATCCCTTGCGTTAGCTCTCATTTCTCGGGGCGGTGAGTTGCTATCATCCGGAGCCAAAGAGCCTCGAGAAAAGAGGCCCCGACCCGTTTTCAGGACGAAGAGCGCATAACAATGAGAACACGACTTCTGACATCTGCGCTGGTGGTACTGTTTGTGCTGGCAGGCCCTGGTTGTACCGTTTACCAGTCTATTGGCAAGAGCACGGGGGGCTTTTTCCGCTCCGTGTCCGGCCATGATTTTGTCCATATCCCCAATAGTGACTGGAGTCAGAAGAACGCGCTGCTGTATTTCTACCGGACCGATTCCGAGTGGGCTGCAGCAGAGCTGGAAGCGCCCAGCGTCTATATTGATGACCACCATTACTTCAACATCCGTAACAACAGTTTCACCTGGCTGGAAGTGAGACCGGGCGAACGCCATATTGCCATGCGCCGGCCACTGCTGGGCCTGGAAGGGCTGGGTGGTTTCAGTCTCAGCCAGATCGCCGATGCCACTCTGGAAGTGGAGCCCGGCCGGATCTACTACCTGCGCTACAACGAGCTGGAAGAGCCGGCGCAGCCCAACCCGACACTGGATCCGGAGCATCCGCTGGCCTCCGGTGATCTGCAGCTGGTGACCCGGGATTACGCCATGCAGGCGGACGAAATTGTTTCCACTAAATTCCTCAACAGTGAACTGGTTGCTCCCAACCATGCGGCTACGTCGATTGTCGAGCATAACGAGGACATGGACTACGAGCGAAAGATGGCCCGGCTGGAGCTGGAGCGGGAAGCAGAAATCGAGCAGATGAAAGCGGACGGCCGCTATCGGGAAGCGCCCTGGTACTGGCCCTTTGGTGGTGGCCCGACCGAAGAGCTGCAGACGGACCGCCGGATTGAGCAAGCCGAGCAGGAGTATGAAGCCCTGCTGGCGGAACGTGAACGTCGTGAAGAAGCAAAGTCTGACGGAGGCTGGTGGCCTTTCTGAACAGAGGTTCTGCGAACAAATTGCCGGAATGATTGTGTATCGCTAGACTGAATGTGTCGAAGTACACAACCGGACAATAATAACGATGTCATTCAGAAACTCCCTCGGCAGATTGATACGGATGCCTGCGGAGCTGGCTCCGCGGCTTGTGGATGCCGCCGACCACTCCGCTGAAGAAGTACGCGAAAGGCTTGCCTGGCTGAATTCGGTGCTTGCGGAAAGAGCCCTCCCGGAGGATCGCAGGAAGCGTGTCAGCGAGCTTTCCCTGCAGCAGAAAGCCACCCGGGCAGGGCAGCAACCTGCGCCCGAAGAAGCCCCCGAAAAAGAGCGAAAATCGTCTATTTCTTAATCAGTTAGAGTTTTTTCAGGAAAATTTCGGGAAAAGGTTTGACACCGCTGTGTAAATGCTTAAAATGCGCCTCTCGTTTGGTTGAGACAGTCACGCTGCTCAGCCAGCGGCGGCAAGAAATCGGTTAGCCGGTTATTGCCAACCCGATGATCTGGGTGGTTAGCTCAGCTGGGAGAGCATCGCCCTTACAAGGCGAGGGTCGCAGGTTCGATCCCTGCACCACCCACCACTTCATCGGCAACCGGATAACCCCTTCCGGTTGAAGATCCGGCCCCAAGGGTCGTGTCTATGCGGAGCGGTAGTTCAGCTGGTTAGAATACCGGCCTGTCACGCCGGGGGTCGCGGGTTCGAGTCCCGTCCGCTCCGCCATTTCTTTCCCCGGGTGGTTAGCTCAGCTGGGAGAGCATCGCCCTTACAAGGCGAGGGTCGCAGGTTCGATCCCTGCACCACCCACCATTTTTTATCTCCTTTCTATTTGTTGTCGCGGAAACCGCTGAGTGATGCGGGAGTTCCGGTGGCATTTTCTGCGTTTTTTTAGCCACGGAATGCTGGCGACGGGGTCTGTCCCCACGGGACTGACCCCTTTGCACGGAACCCTCAGGCTGGAAGCTCTGGGGTCAGTCCCGTAGGGACAGACCCCGTCGGTAGTTTTGCGCGTTATCCTCGGGCTGGAAGCTCTGGGGTCAGTCCCGTGGGGACAGACCCCGCCGATAGTTGTGCCATTGTCCGTGCCGTCCGTGGCAAAAAGCACAAAAAAGGGGTGCCCCGAAGGGCACCCCGAAAATAAGTAAAGGCCTGAAGAGTGGCTTTACTTACCAATCAGCGACTGGCCGCATACGCGTACCACGTTGCCGTTGACACCGTTTGAGCCCGGGTTGCAGTACCAGGCGATGGCTTCCGCCACGTCCACGGGCAGGCCGCCCTGGGAGAGGCTGTTCATGCGCCGGCCCGCTTCGCGGATGGTCAGGGGCATGGCGGCGGTCATCTGGGTTTCGATGAAGCCCGGGGCGATCGCATTGATGGTGGTGTTGCCTTTCATCTGCTTCGCCATGGCTTCCACGTAGCCGATGACACCGGATTTGGCGCAGGAGTAGTTGGTCTGGCCGAAGTTGCCGGCAATGCCGCTGATGGAGGAAATGCACACGATGCGGCCGTTGTCGTTCAGCAGTTCGCGGTGCATCAGTTCCTCATCGATCAGCTCCTCGGCGGTCAGGTTCACGGCAATGGCCATGTCCCAGAAATGCTCCGGCATCTTGCCGAGTGTCTTGTCCCGGGTAATGCCGGCGTTGTGGATCACGAAATCCACGCCACCGAAATGTTTCTCGACAAAATCGGCAATTTCTTTCGGTGCCTTCTCGCTCGTGATGTCGCAGGCCAGGGCCTTGCCCTTGATGCGATCAGTGACCTTCTGCAGATCGTCCATCGCCTGGGGGATGTCCAGGCCGATGACGGTGGCTCCGTCCCGGGCCAGGGTGTCAGCAATGGATTCGCCGATGCCGCGGGAAGCGCCGGTAACCAGGGCAACCTTGCCGGCCAGCGGTGCAACCGGATTGGTGGCAGGTGCTTGGCTGCTCTTGCCAACGCGGGCAACCTGGCCGGATACATAGGCGGAGCGGGCAGAGAGGAAGAAGCGGATGCTGGAATCCAGTTGCTTTTCAGCGCCCGGTGCCATGTACAGCAGGTTGGCGGTTGCGCCTTTCTTGCCTACTTCCTTGCCCACGGCGCGGGTGAAGCCCTCCAGTGCGCGATGGGCGGCGGCCTTGGCCGGTGCCTTGCAGGTAGCAGGTTCCTGGCCGATCACCAGCACCCGGCCACAGCTGGCCAGACGGCGGATGGTGGGGTGGTAGAAATCGTACACGGCCCGCAGGTCAGTGGTATCGTTCAGGCCGGTGGCATCCAGTACCAGGGCGGAGAATTTCTTGTCGATTTCTCCTTCCACGCTGAGTGGCTGCGCCTTGTTGCCGGCCTTGGCGGAATCTTTCAGATTGGCCGGGCCTTCGGCATGCCAGAGAGTGGCGGCGCTGGCACCCAGGGTAGAGCCGATCGCGCTGATGGCTTTGCCGCCGGCCACGGAGCCTACCAGCACATCGCCTTCGATAAACGGCTGGTCACTGCGCTTGAGGCGTTTGAGTGGCAATGGTTGCGGCAGGCCCAGAGTCTGGGCGGTGGTTTTGCCAACCGGCGTGTTAACAAATTTCAGATACCTGTCGGACATGGGAATTCCTCTCTGATGACCGATGGATGAATGGATAAGGTTGAATAGGCGTACAGGTTAAGGGAATGTGCGCAGTTTGGATTGACTGAATGCCCCCGCCGGTATGTCAGGATTGCCAATGAGCCTGATGGTGGGAGCGCTAGACTGCCGGCAACCTGTAACAGGATTCTTACTTTCATCACAGGATATGATCATGGCACAGACTCAGAAAAGTACTGCAAGCAAGTCAGCCCCCAAGGCTGCGGCAACAGGCTCCATTCGTCGTGTGGCGGTGATTGGCGGCAACCGGATTCCGTTTGCCCGTTCTAACACGGCCTACAGCAAGCTGAGCAACCAGGAAATGCTGACCGCCACCCTGCGCGGGCTGGTGGACCGTTTCGGTCTGGAAGGTCAGCGCCTGGGTGAGGTGGCTGCCGGTGCGGTGATCAAACACTCCCGTGACTTCAATCTGACCCGGGAGTCGGTACTCAGCTCCGGCCTGGCACCGGAAACCCCGGCCTACGACGTTCAGCAGGCCTGCGGTACCGGCCTTGAGGCGGCGATTCTGGTGGCCAACAAGATCGCCCTGGGGCAGATTGAAGTGGGTATTGCCGGTGGTACTGACACCACCTCTGATGCGCCGATCGGCGTGGGAGAAGGTCTGCGGGAAATCCTGCTGGATCTGAACCGTGCCAAGACCGCCAAGGAGCGACTGAAGATTCTCGGCCGTTTCCGTCCTGGCCATCTGATGCCTGAAATTCCCGAAAACGGCGAGCCGCGCACCGGTATGTCCATGGGGGACCACTGCCAGGTAACAGCTCACGAATGGGCCATTCCTCGCGACGAGCAGGATCAGCTCGCCTACGAGAGCCACCAGAAGCTGGCCAAGGCCTACGAAGAGAACTTCTTCGAAGGTCTGATCACGCCAATGGCGGGTCTGGAAAAGGATAATATCCTGCGTCCGGACACTACTCTGGAAAAGCTCTCCACCCTGAAGCCCTGCTTCGACCGGGAGAACGGCACCATGACAGCCGCCAACAGCACCGCGCTGACCGATGGTGCTTCCGCTGTCTTGCTGGCGAGCGAAGAGTGGGCCAAAGCCAACAATCTGGAAGTCAAAGCCTGGCTGACTTTCTCTGAAGTGGCTGCCGTGGACTTTGTCGAGAAGAAAGAGGGCTTGCTGATGGCACCGGCCTATGCCGTGCCGCGCATGCTGGAGAAGGCCGGTCTGACCCTGCAGGATTTTGACTTCTACGAGATCCATGAAGCATTTGCCGCGCAGGTTCTGTCCACCCTGAAAGCCTGGGAAGATCCGAAATTCTGCAAGGAGCGCCTGGGTCTGGACAAACCCCTGGGCAGCATTGACCGCAACAAGCTGAACGTGAAGGGTAGCAGTCTTGCCACCGGCCATCCGTTCGCTGCCACTGGTGGTCGTATTGTGGCTACCCTGGCCAAGCTGCTGGAAGAGAAGGGCAGTGGTCGTGGCCTGATTTCTATCTGCGCCGCTGGCGGCCAGGGTGTGACTGCCATTCTGGAGCGTTAAACGGTCCCGAGATCACCGTTTACTGCCTGATCAAAGCCCCCGCCCGGTTTGCCGGTGCGGGGGCTTTTTGATTGTGAAGTTTTGTCAAACGCCGTGACACAAACACAACAGATTGCGCAAGGATCATAACAGCATCCGCTGACCGCATTTTATACAATTTCACAAATCGACGAAAAACCGTTGTGAGGTTGCCATGAAATGCGTCAATAAAAGGTCAATGTTTGCGGTTTCGGTGCTGTTTGCGGGTCTTCTGCTGACCGGCTGTGGCGGTGGTGAGAGCGGCCAAAGCGGCCAGAGCGCCGCGCAGGATACCGCGAACACCCAGAACCAGAATGATCCGGTCGTGGCAGCCAATAAGGCGGTTCTGAGCTGGGAGGCTCCGGCAACCCGTGTAAACGGGGATGGCCTGAAGCCGGCGGACCTTGATGGATATATCATCAGGTATGGACGGTCCGAGGACGAACTGACAAACGAAGTCGAGATTGGCGATGATGTTGCCAAAACCGACTTTACGCCGGAATATGTGATCGAGGGTCTGGATGAGGGAACCTGGTATTTCACCATCCAGGTGCGTGATTCCCAGGGCCTGCTCAGCGAACCTTCCAACGTGGTCAGCAAGACCATCTGATCCTGCACCAGGCCTTGTCTACAGCGGATGCGCCGTAGGCAGCCGGATGGTAAAGGATGTGCCTTCCCCGGGGGTGGAGTTCACGGTAATTTCACCCCGGTGTTTCTCCACCACCACGTTCACGAACGACAATCCCAGCCCGGCCCCGAAGTTGCCGCTGATCTCGCTGCTTTTCTGCCGCTGGAAGCGGTCAAACAGATAGGGTAATTCGTCCGGCGCAATACCCCGGCCCTCGTCACTGACCGTCAGGCAGGCCTGATGGCCGGCGGCAAACACCAGAATGTTCACGGTAGAGTAGGGATCACTGTACTGCACCGCATTGGTCAGCAGGTTAATCACCGCCCGCTCCAGTAGCTCTGCGTTGCCCATCAGCCACAGATCTTCGGTGCCATGCAGTGCCAGGCGGATATGTTTTTCCGCCGCCTGCTCGCTGACGCTGTCCCGGGCATTCTCCACAATCGCCAGGAATTCACACTCGTAGAAACGGGTTTCCGTGAGCTGTTCGGCACGGGCCAGTTGCACGAACTCCTCCGCCAGGTTGTAACTGCGCCGGGCCAGTCGCCCCAGCTGATCCAGTTGCTCGGGTTCGACCCGTTCCGGATTCCGTTTGAGCTGTTCGATCAGTGCCATCTGGGACACCAGCGGCGAGCGCACATCGTGGGAGATGAAGTCGATGGCCTCGCGGTGCTGGCGCTGGCGTTCCCGCAGTTCCGAAATATCGGAGATATTGGCAATGATGCCGCTCTGGGGCGTATCCGGCAGATCAAAGGGGGCAAAATGCACCAGGAAATCCTTGTCCCGCACCCGCAGGTCAACCGTGCGGCTCTGGGACAGGGTGAGGGTGTCTGCCAGTGTTTCGTGCCAGGGAGGCGTTTCCCGGGGGTCATGGCCTTCCAGTAGCCGGGCGAGGGGCATACCGATCAGGCTGGGGCCGGGCTCGCTGAACCAGGTTTCGATGTGGCCATTGGCAAAGCGGATCACGCCCAACTCGTCGGTGACGATGATGCCATCCGGCATACGCTCGAAACTGCGCTGGATAAACTGCTGGAGCCGGTGCATGCGGCGGGTCGCCCGTTTCACCTGGGTGATGCGCGCGGATACATGCTCGCCGGAGGTATGACGGCGCACGCCGGGCAGGGTGCCCGGCAGCAGGGGCAGGCGTTGCAGATACCGGCGCACCGCTTCCAGACTCAGGTCATTGGTCAGGGTGAGTCCCAGCCGGTATTGTATCTGGCCCCGCACCAGCTTTATCCAGCTCTGGTTACCTATGTGTTGCCATTCATATTCCGGCAAATCGTCGGGAATGTCTTCCCGGGTCAGCCCGCTGGCGCTGATCATTTCGTCGTTGGCGGACAGCCACCACTGGGACGGCTGGAACAATGTGCGCAGGTAATCCAGCAACTGGGTGGGCGAGCGCCGGTCGGTTGCCGGCAGGCTGAGTTGCTGTCCCTGGGCCAGGTCATTCAACTGCCGGTTCAGGAACCGGTTGGTCATGGCCAGCCGGCTGGCGCTGGAAAACGGAAACGCCAGGGCCGGCATCAGCGCCGCCAGGGACACCGGCAGCCAGAGCCGTGCCATCAGGAGCAGTCCGATCTGAAGGGCAATCAGGGTGGCGATTACCGCGAGGCACAGGGCAAGGGTGCGGGTCGGGCGCATTCGTGGCAGTACAAGTGCCAGCAGAACAGCGACAAACGCCGCAAGGCCATAACTCCAGAGTCGGTCTGTTTTATAGATGAGCTCGCCGCTCACCAGAGCGTTGTAGCTGTTGGCATGGAATTCCACGCCGGAGAGGGGGGTGGATAACCTCGAAAACGGTGTCGGCAATATATCCCCGAAACCAGCCGCTGTCGCACCCACGAACACCGTTTTCCCCCGGAAGGCTTCCGGAGATGGTGGCGAATTCAGGATATCCGCGTACGAATAGGTAGGCAGGGTGCCTGCACCGCCGGCCAGTGGAACGGCGACATAGCGGGTTCTCACGTTTACATAGGGGGCGGTGGAATCGTACTGCAGCGGGCGCGTCTGGCCGGACGCAGCCATCGCCAGTGAGGGCCAGACGCGGGTGGCCAGGCCGTTATACAGGTATAGCCCCCGGGCCAGTCCGTCGCCGTCCAGCTCCACATGGGCGTGGCCCAGCCCGTTGGCTGCGCTGGCCAGTGACGGGGCGGGCAGGTGGTCTGCCATCAGGCGTTCCCGGGATGGAGGCGAGAGGTGTACCGGGAGAACCACATCACCATGGTTCCGCATGGCTGCGGCCATATCTGCATCGCCGGGGGATGGTTCGGTAAACAGGATATCGAAAACGATGGTGCCCGCGCCGGCCAGGTTCAGCCGGCGAATCAGCTCTGCGTGGGTGTTTCTGGGCCAGGGCCAGCGGCCCAGTTGCTCAAGGCTCGGCTCGTCGATGGCGACAATCACCGTGTTGGCGGGTGCCGGAGCCGCCTGCCGGGTAATGATACTGTCGTAGATCCAGTAGTCGATACGCTGGGGCAGGGAAGAGAACGGTAACAGGACCAGTGCCGTCAGCAGGAGCAGACCCAGCGTCCACGGGGTGTTCTTGATTGGCATCCGGTCCCGGTTCATGAATCCTGCTACTGGTCAGGTTGGCGGTTTATTCCAGGTACAGCTCCCTCCCTGGTCCCCACCGACTGGCCAGTGGTCCCTCTGAAAGAGCTTTCAGCCGCACAAAATACCGTCTTCCGGGAATCAGACGCAAGGCTGCTGTAGTGTCAGACACGGTTGCTTCCTTGATGATATTGTCAAAGCCGGGCTCTTCAGACAGCTGTAACCGGTAATCGTTGGCGCTTTCCACCGATTGCCAGAAGATCCTTACCTGCTGGTCCAGGTAATTCACACTGATGATTTCAACCGGTGGCAGGGAGCCGTCAATAACCAGTGTGCGGGGCTTGCTGGTGGCCACGGAATTACCGCCAGCCTCGGTGACCACCCGCCAGTAATACTGTCCCGGCTGCAGGGGCCGTGATGGCAGGGCGGTGTTTTCCGGAGCCCATTCGCTGGTGGCGACCACATTGCTGAAATTTTCGTCTGTGGCAATTTCGACCCGGCCAATCTCGTTTTCACCCTGGAATGTCCAGGAGAATTCCGGCATGTCGTCCGGCAGTTTATCGCCGGTCGCCGGGCTTTGCGGTTGGGCCGGGCGGGCCTTGAGATCGACATCCAGGGTCTTGATGGCAGGAATGCCGGCCATGCCTCTCGGGTCGAGGGCCGCCACGTGGATTTCGTAGCCGCCGTTGTCCAGGGACTGCAGGTTGAAGTTGTCGTTGGCAACGGTTTCAGACAGCAGCCACTGGCCGGAGTCTTTATCGAAGATATCCAGCTGGTGCCGGTCCGCGGGATTGGGCTGCCAGCTCAGCTCCGCAGGCAGGCGTGTGACGGTTTCCGGCAGCGGGTTCAGCTCCGGAGCCGGCGGCAGCTTGCGGATCGTCATGGGAGAATGGCCGGAGGTGTCGACGCTGGCACTGTAGCCGGCGGGGATATAGCGCACCTGGCCCGGCGGCCCAAATGCTACCTCGCCCTCGGTAACCTGCAGTTGCGTCTTGCCCGGGCTGGTCTGCATGGTGAATGCGGTACCGCGCACGGCCGCTACTGCAGACGGGGTTTCAATCTCGAAACGGGAGCCTTCCTGGATGATGGGCTTTACCCGGGTGTGGATTTCTCCCTGGTTCAGGCGCAGTCGTGTGTCTACCATGCCGGCCTTGCCGTACTGGGTCATGCGGTTGAACACCAGCCGGGAGTCGGGGGCTACCCGGATATGGGAGCCATCCGCCAGTTCCACGTTCACGGTGCCGGTACGGGTAATCAGTTCGTCGCCCACCCGTATGGTGGACTGCTCGGTTACCGGCCGGCGCATACCCTGGCTGCCGCTGATGAGCCAGGCCTGACCTGTGACGGCATTGACCTTTGCCGGCTCGGGCTGGCGCTTCAGCCAGTCCAGGGGAATTCTGACCTTGGTGCCGGGCTGAAGGCTGTTGGCAGTGGCGATGTCGTTGTGGCGCAGCAGCCGGGTCGGGCTGATATTGCTTTTAAGCAGGGTCTTTGCCATGCCGGTAAAGGTTTCCCCTTCACCGAGGGTGTAAACCCATTCCGGAGTGCTGGACTGGCGTGCAGTATCAGCGGCAGCGAGAACCGACGATCCCCGGGTGACGGGGATTTCCGCCTGAACAACAGGCACAGACACCAGCAGGCCGCACAACAGTGCGGCCATCAGATGGCGCGGGCGTTTGCTGCCCTGGAGGTCAGGCCTGTTTCTCATCATCATGCAGATTCGGCTTCGGGCCGGTCAGCTCCGTTTTCCACTTCGTTCATGGCTTCAAGCCGGTAGCCGCGCTGGTAAATGGTCTTGATGCGGAAACCGTTTTCGGGGTTGAGCCCCAGTCTCCGGCGCAGGCGACTCATATGGGTGTCCACTGTACGGGTATTGATGTCCCGGGTCAGCCCCCATACACGCTCCAGCAGCATCTCCCGGGTCAGCAGGCGGCCCTGGTTCTGAAACAGGAACAGGGTCAGATCATAGTCCTTGTCGGTCAGCGTCAGCAGTTCGCCGTGCAACTGGATAGTGCGTTGCTGGGTGTTGATCTCGAAGGGGCCGTAGTGCAGCACCTCTTTGTCGTTCTCGGCGTTACTGCGCCGTGCCAGCGCGTTGATGCGGGCAACCAGCTCCGCTTCCCGGGCCGGCTTGGCAATGTAGTCGTCGGCACCGGCATCGAGGGCGCAGACAATGTCGGATTCGCTGTCCCGCTGGGTCAGGAAAACGACCGGTATATTCCAGTTGATTTGGGCGCGTACGTTCTTCAGCACGTCGATACCGGTCATGTCGGGAATCTGCCAGTCCAGAATCAGCAGGTCGTAACTCTTGTGCAGCACTGCGCTCAGAAAGGTCTGGCCGGTTGAGAAGGCATCACACTGATGACCACTTTCCTGAAGCACGGCCTGTATGTGCTGGGCTTGCTCAGTGGCATCTTCAAGCAGGGCAATGTGCATTACTGGTCTCCCGATCCGTCACCTGATCCGCTGCCGGCGGAACCAAACAGGGGTTTGATGGCCAGTATTATCACAAATTGTGAACCTGTCTTCAGTATCGTTATGTAGTCTTCCGTAAACGAAGGGCAGGCCGGCCGTTGTCGTCGTCTACTGTTTGTCGGCAGCCGGGGAAATTACTGCAGCCCCAGAACCAGCCTTTCTGGCTTTTGCGACGCACCAGGGGCGCAAAACAGTGGGGGCAGGGCACCGGTGCCTGGCCGGTGCCATCCTGGGGGTTCTGTTCTTCAATGGGGCGGGTGCCCTTGCACGCAGGGAAACGGGTGCAGGCGAAGAAACGCCCGAACTTGCCTTCGCGCTCGATCATGGGGGCCCGGCAGGCGGGGCAGTGGGGCGAGTTGTTGGTGTCATTCGGTGACTGGCCGGGTGCCTGCGTCGGGTCGGTACCGATAAACCGGCGGATCTGTTTTTCCAGGTCGGCCATGAATGCCCTGGGATCGCCCTCGCCCTGGCGGATCGATTCCAGGTTGGCCTCCCAGAGAGCGGTCATGTCCGGCCGGCGTATCGCTTCTGGCAGGGCACTGATCAGCGCCTTCCCCTTGTCCGTCGAACGGATATGGCGTTTCTCCCGGCGCAGATACTCCCGGCGGAACAGGGTGTCGATAATGGCAGCGCGAGTTGCCTCTGTGCCCAGGCCGTCTGTATCCCGCAGGGTTTTGCGCAGCTCCGGATCGTCCACGAAGCGGGCGATGTTGGTCATGGCGCTGAGCAGGGTGGCATCGGTGAACGGCTGGGGCGGCTGGGTCTTGCGCTCCTGGATTTCACTGCGGGCACAGTGCACCGGGTCGTCTTTCTTCAGTCTTGGTAAGGGTGCTGCGGCCTGTTCGTGATGATTCTCGCGCAGGCGTATTTCCAGGGCTTTCCAGCCCGGCTCGGCTACCGCGGTTTCGCTGGCTCTGAAGCGGTGCTCGCCGATGGCCAGCGTGAGCTTGCCTTCCCGGTGAACCGCATCGGCGCAGAACTGCATCAGGTAATGGCGGGCGATCAGGTTGTAGATTTTCGCCTCGGCCTGGCTCAGCTGGCCGGATGGTCTTGGCCGGGTGGTGGGAATAATCGCGTGGTGGGCATCCACTTTCTTGTCGTTCCACGCGGCGCTTCTGCGGCTCAGGTCCAGCCGGGGCTGCTCCGGTTGCAGGTCCTGGCTGACACGGAAAATGGCGTTGGCCACCTGTTCCCGCTGGTCAAAGTGCTCCTCGGGCAGGTAGCGGCAGTCGGAGCGGGGGTAGGTGATCAACTGGTGCCGCTCGTAGAGGTTCTGGGCGGTATCCAGCACATCCTTGGCCCCCATCCGGAACAGCCTTCCGGCCTCAATCTGCAAAGCGGACAGGGAAAAAGGCAGCGGCGGAGCTTCGTTGCGGTCCCGGAAACGGGCTTCGCTGACAGTGCCGGGTTGGCCTTCCACCTCTGCGGCGATCTGTTTGGCAATGTCGCCGTTGAGCAGCCGGTTTTCTTCGTCCAGATGTTGCTGGAAGGTTTCTGAGGGCACCCAGCGGGCGGCAAACGTGGCCGGCTCCGCTTCGTTCAGGTCGCTTTCGTGGCAATGGGCCAGCACCCGGAAGAAGGGTTTGGGCTCGAAGTTGTCGATGGTGTTGTCCCGCTCCACCACCAGACCCAGCACCGGTGTCTGTACCCGGCCAACGGAATAGACTCCCTGTTCACCCTGGCGCTGGTAGCTCAGGGTGAAATGCCGGGTGAGGTTGAGACCGTACAGCCAGTCGGCTCTTTGCCGGGCCAGGGCAGAGTGGGACAGGCGGCGGAATTCCCGGTTGTCCCTGGGCTGTTGCAGTGCCCGGGAGACGGCTTTGGGGGTCAGGTCGTTGATCAGCACACGCTGTACCGGGCATTTGGCTCCGAAGTAACGCAGAACTTCGTCTACCAGCAGCTGGCCCTCCCGGTCCGGGTCGCCGGCGTGATAGATCACCTCGGCCTTGCGGATCAGGCTTTCCAGTACGTTGAGCTGTTTTTTTACCGACTCTTTGGGCATCAGTTGCCACTGGTCCGGCACCATGGGCAGGTCTTCGGCACGCCATTTCTGCCAGCGGGGGTTGTAGCGGGCCGGTTCGGCCGGTTCCAGCAGGTGGCCGATGCACCAGCTGACGGTGAAACTCTGCTCTCCTTCGCCGCAGCGTATCCAGCCCTGGCCCTGTTGCTGCGGGCCGGGAAGGGCGGCGGCGATGGCGCGGCCGAGGCTGGGTTTTTCGGCGATGTAGAGTTTCATTGGGGGTGTTTGTTGGTCTGGATGGCTGGGTGAGGAATGTGGCGAGTTTGGGCGGTAGTGTCAAGCCTGTTCTCGGGCTGGTTGCTATCTGTAGTAGACTGGTTGTTATGGTGCCAGTGGCTGTTGGGGAGGGCTTTCCAAAACACGCCCGCAAGTACTTCCCTGTAGGGCTCGGGTCGGGCCATCCATGGCCCTCCACGGTTTTGGAAAGCCCTCCCCAACATCCACTTTATTCAACAGTGTGCAGGTCGCCCTGGTCGCCGCCTGCGCTTTGCGCTGTAAACGGGAGTCCATTTGTTATGAGTATCCAGAAATCGATCGAGCAGAAGTTGTCAGAGGCTTTTTCGGTTGACCACCTGGCGGTGGAGAATGAGAGTCACAAGCACAGTGTGCCGCCGAATTCGGAGACGCATTTCAAGGTGACGCTGGTGTCGGCGGATTTTGCCGGGCAGGGGAAGGTCAAGCGGCATCAGGGGATTTACCGGGTGCTGGCGGATGAGATGGCCGGTGGGGTGCACGCGCTGGCGTTGCATGTGTATACGCCGGAGGAGTGGCAGGCTTCCGGGGGGGCTGCGCCGGCTTCTCCGGATTGTATGGGCGGTTCCAAACATGATCCGGCGTTCGGGCAGGGAGAGGTTCAATGAGTCAGTTTTTTCAGATACACCCGGAGACTCCGCAGAAGCGGCTGGTCGCGCAGGCTGTGCAGATTTTGCGGCAGGGTGGGGTGATTGTGTATCCCACGGATTCCGGATATGCCATTGGCTGTCATCTGGGGGATAAGCAGGCGGCGGACCGGATCAAACGGATTCGTCAGCTGGATGACAAGCACAACTTTACCCTGGTGTGCCGGGATCTTTCGGATATCGGTACCTATGCCAAGGTGGATAATACCCAGTACCGTTTGCTGAAGGCGCATACGCCGGGGCCTTATACGTTCATTCTGGATGCCACCAGTGAAGTGCCGCGCCGTTTGTTGCATCCCAAGCGCAAGACCATTGGTCTGCGGGTGCCGGATAACAATATTGTTCAGGCGCTGCTGGGGGAACTGGGTGAGCCGATCATGAGCAGTACGCTGATTTTGCCGGGAGAGGAAAATCCAATGACGGATCCGGATGAGATCCGCGACAAGCTGGAGCACGAGCTGGATCTGATCATCGAAGGCGGCTTCTGCGGTATGGAGGCTACGACGGTAGTCAATATGACCGGCGCTGTTCCGGAGGTCACCCGGGTAGGCAAGGGCGATCCCGCTCCGTTCCAGATGGACTGAGTTTCGGCCCGGGTGATCAGGCCCGGGCGTTCAGGCTGAATGCGTAGGATCTGGTGGCCGGCGTGGCGGATGCGCCGGTATTGCGGCGCAGGTTGTCATAGCGGTGCACCAGATCCTGCAGGCCGTTGAACTGTTCGTTCTCGCTGACCAGGGTGTCCAGCAGTGGATTGCTTACGCCGTAGGCCTTGTTCAGTTTCATGGCGGTGTCCATGAATTCCAGGGTGGGCTCGGTGCGGCTCAGCCGGCGGAACGCTTCGCTGAAGTGTTTATTGTTGTTCAGATCCTGTTGGATCTGGTTGCGTACCTTGTCCGGCAGCCTGCCTTCCACTTCGATGCCATTGGAACCCTTGCTGACGCTTAGCGGGGTGGCCGGATGCTGGGCGTATTCGGCAAGTTTGTGCCGCAGGGTTTCCCGCACAAAGGCAAGATCCTGCCCTACGCTTTGCTTGTACTCGGTCATTTCCAGCCGTGGCCCCCGTGGCTGGGAGGGACCGCTCATGGCATCCCGGGACCAGGTGTAACGGTCGTCATTACCATCGCTTTGCTGTTCCGGTGTGGCAGCGGTTTGCGGGGAAGCCTTGCCATTGGTGGCTTCCGGAGCAGGGCGCTTTTCCATGGCCTGCTGGAACTGGGTGCTGGCCCGGATCAGGGATGTAAGTAGCGACATGGTTTCTTCCTCCCGCAGCTACCGGCGAAATAATGACAATGGATTGGTTCTGCCAGACACATATGCATAAGGCGGGCCAGTTGCCCTGCTACTGATCCAGGTCATGGAAAAATTCCTGTGGATCGATAAAGTTTTCTTCATGCTGGCCGTCTACACTTTGCATAGAGTGTTTCTCCGCCCGGCTTCTTATCCGGTTTACGATCCATAGTTGAGATGTCATGACCAAGAACCGTTCGATCCGATTCCTGTTGCTGGCCACCCTGGCCGGAGCCTTCTCGCTGGTGCTGGTGTTTACCGTGTTCTACGGTGCCCGCTCCCAGAGCCAGCATCTGGAGGAGTACACCGAGAAGTACGTGGAGGGCATTTCCAAATCCTACTTTGATGCCCTGAACACCATGATGGTGACGGGCACGATTGGTAATCGGGATGTTTTGAGGGAAAAGGTCACGGCACCGGAGGATGTGCTGGATGTGCGGGTCATTCGCAGTGACCAGCTCAACGCCATGTATGGTCAGGGGAATGAATCCGAACGGTCACGGGAGCCGGTTGAACGCCAGGCGCTTGATGGCGAACGGATCGAACTGTATTCCAGTAACGAACAGGGCCGGGTATACACGCTGATCGAGCCCGTCGTCGCGATGGAAGACTACCAGGGCGTGAACTGTCTGGGGTGCCACCAGGCTGAAGAAGGGGATGTGCTGGGTGCCATCCGGGTGGACTACTCCATGGCCGAGAGCGATGCCCGGTTACGCAGCCAGATTCTGACCAGTGGCGGCGTGCAGATTCTGATTTTCATACTCGCCTTTATACTGACGGCCGTGGTTCTGGGCCGGCTGGTGATTGCCCGCCTGCGCCGCCTGCGTGACCGGATGGATGAGATTGCCGAGAACTCGGATCTCAGTATCAAGCTGGAAGTGCGCAGGGAGGATGAGATCGGCTTCGTGGCCAAGGCCTTCAACCACATGATGGACAAAATCAGCGCCAGCATGAACACCGTGATGGAAAGCGCCGGGCAGGTGGAGCAGGCGGCCAGTCGTATCGCCAGCAAGGCAGAAACCACCGAAAGCGAAGTGCTGGCACAGAAAGAAAACACCGACCAGGTGGCCAGCGCCACTACGGAAATGGCTGCATCTGCCGTGCAGGTGCGGGAAAACGCCATCAACACCACCAGCAAATCACAGCACACCGCCGAAGCGGCGCGGGATGGCGAAGAACTGGCCCGTACCGCCGTGGAAGGCATCGAGAAACTGAACCAGGAAGTGCAGACCGGTGCCAGTCGCATCCAGCAACTGGATCAGCGTACCCGGGAGATGACCGATACCCTGGAAGAGATCAGCAATATTGCCGAACAGACCAACCTGCTGGCACTGAACGCTGCCATTGAAGCCGCCCGGGCCGGCGAACATGGTAGAGGTTTCTCGGTTGTGGCGGATGAAGTGCGGGCCCTGGCGCGCCGTACCCAGGATTCCACCGAAGAAATCCGCAAGACCATCGACGGTGTCCGCGGCGAGGTGAGTGACTGTGTAACCACCATGGAGCAGGCCTCCACCATGGCCGAGCAACAGGTGGATGCGATCCTGAAAGTGGAAGCCGAACTGCAAACCATTTCCGTGGCGGTGCGTGAAATCACTCAGCTCAACCAGGAAATGGAAAGTGCCGCCAACGAGCAGAGCCAGGTGTCTGAATCCATCAACCAGAATGTAATGGAAATCAGCCAGTCCGCAGAGCAGACCTCCGGCGATGCCCAGGAAACGGCCCGCATTGCCGCAGAGTTGCTGGCGATGGCAGAAACCTTGCGCAAGACCATTGAGCAGTTCCGCCTGGAGCAGTAAATCCCCGGTGCAAAGTGGGTAACAGCCCACAAATGCACAGAACGGTCATCGGTAAGGTTGTGATTTTGTAATAGAATCGCAACCTTTCACCGATACCCGGATACAGGGAGAGTACAGATGACCCGCAAAGCACTTCTCGCCGCGTGCCTGGCCTGTCTTGCCACGCCGGCTGCCGCAGAGTCCTTCAGTTACACATACGCAGAAGCCGGCCTCGGCCTGATGATGCTGGAGGAAGATCTGGCGGTGTTCGGGATAGAGGCCTACGAAGATTTTGGCCTCCTGTACGCCCGCGGTGGTTATCAGCTCAGCGATAATGTGGCGATTGAGGCGGATGCCGGCATCTACGGTAACGACGGCAACCGCACCGAGGTGACGGAGACCAACGCCAGCTTCTCGGTACTGTTCCCGATGCAGGTCACAGACCAACTTGCCATTGCCCCCAGAGTCGGCCAGCAGACTTATGAGCTGGAAGGTTGCCTGGACGGCGTGTGTATCACCACAGACGACACCAGCGCCATCTACGGTGCCGACCTGCGCGCATGGGCTATTCCCCGCCAACTGGAAATCACCGCCGGCATACTCGACTCCACCGCCACCGAATCAGACACCCTGGTGAGCCTGGGTGCCGCATTGTGGATCGATAACCACAGTCTGCGGCTGGATGTGGCAGAGGATGAGTTTGCTACCCGGGTTGTGGTGGGGTATCGGTTTAGTTGGTGAGTGTAAACCACCACTGCAAACAATCACCAATCACAACATATCGTTACCCTACTAACGGCTCCTCTCTGATAGCTTAAAGGCATATCAGATAACCCGGAAATTCCGGGGCATGGAGGGGCAGGTGGAATTTACAGTCAGTCTGAAAAAGCCCGGTGTACTGGACCGGGGCGAGATCGAAAGTCGCTCGCCGGAGCTCGGGAAGTTGCTGGGTGAGCCGGTGATGGTGACGGCCTCGCCGGATCGTCGGGCGGTAATGATCTACTCGATGCAGCAATGGGAGCACCTGGTGCCACGGCTGTGGCAACTGCCCAAGGATAACGAACTGGCCCGCCGCTTCATGCAGATATTCTTCGCCTACGCTTACCGGCTTGAAGCCGGAGAGCCCATCGCCCTGTCTGAGCCCCTGGCTCGCTATGCCCGCCTGGATAAGGGCACCGTGCAGGTGCAGTTTGATGCGGGACGGCAGTGTTTGAGTATTGCGGCCGAGGCGGCGGCCTAATCCGTCTTCCGGTAAAATGCCCGGCTTTTCTCGTAAACCGGCCCCATATCCACCAGCCAGAACCCCAGCACAGGATGGTGCAAGGTAAAGGGGTATGGCTGGCCTTCTTCGACGCTTTTCCAGTAGTCAGGAATCTTGCTCTCCCGCTGATCAATCGTCGGGTATTCCTCGTGGGTGAATAGCCCGGTGGACTCGGTATGATAGGTGGCGCTCATGGGATCGGGTGACAACTCGAGGGTATACCGCTCCAGTGCCGGCCAGGTAGCGATGACCGCCGTGGCAGTAAGCAAGGAGCTGACTCCGAGCCGTTCAAATGCTGGCGCACCCCGGCTGAATACTGCTCCGGCCGCGGCGGCCAGCAGCCCTGCGGAAACAAATGGCCACAAGGGCAGTTCACCTACAATGATATAGTCGACCAGCAGGGCGTAATCTATACCGGCGTAGCAGCCGATTCCCGCCATGGCAGCCAGCAGGCCGGCCATGCCTTTATGCTTGAGCAGGTTGTAGCTTTGGGACTCAGGCAAGGTGAATGTTTCCGGCTCGTCGATGTTGACCGGTTGACCTGTAGTATCCGCCAACGAACGGACCAAGGGCGCGCTCTCCAGCAACGGCAGCAGCCGTTCTCCTTTTTTGGAACTGAAAAAATCACGGATACCTAACCGATGGTCTTCTCCGCCCTGCAAACGAAAATGAAAGGGCTGGAACCGATAGGTTTTCTGATCCGTGACCACCTCCAGGCGGGATTTCTGCAAGGCCTGGGGGAGCTGTTTGGCGCTGTGCTCCGGTTTAAGCTTCAGGCTGCGAATCTGTTCAAACGGAATGCGATGGGTTCCGGTTGTCAGGTCAGAAAATCCCAGGGCGCTGGATTTCGGGATCCGCACTGCAAGATGGGAGGGGCCTACCTGAAGCCGCGTTCTGGCCTGAGCAATCATCACCACACCAAACACCAGCGCCATCAGTGGCATCATTATCATATTGATGTCGAGCGAACCGTCTTCCTTCCTGTAAAGCTCCGAATAGCTCTCGATGTCCGGAAGCTGGGACCAGTCCATCATCAGCAACATACCCCCGGCGGGAGACAAGGCAAACGTTGTGAACAGGGCAATCTGAGAGGTGCGGAAAGGACTGCTGGAATAGCGAAAGTGCTTGATGGCCATGGGTATCATCCTTGATTGAAGTATTTCCGTATCCTCGTCAGAGTTTCACCTGAAAAGTGATATCAAGACAACCCCGAAACGGAGAGCAGAACCATGGCCAACCAACCCGTAATGCTGATCACCGGTGCCTCCTCCGGCATCGGCGCAGAAACCGCCCGTGCTGCGGCAAAAGAAGGCTACCGTCTGGTACTGGCGGCCCGCTCAGAGGACAAGCTGGCAGGGCTTCAGGAAGAGCTGGGCGGTACTGAAAAGGTGCTGACCGTTCAGTGCGATGTCCAGAGTGTTGACGAGCAGAAGCAGATGGTCACCAGGGCAATGGAGACCTTTGGCCGGATTGATGCAGTCTTCGCCAACGCCGGTCGGGGCGGTGAGCCCGGCGGCTTCAGCGGTGCGGACCCGGACGTGTGGAAAGACATGATCCTCACCAACATCCTGGGTGTCGGGATTACCATCCAGGCCTGTCTGCCGGCGCTGCGTGAGAGCAAGGGCCACTTGCTGCTGACCGGTTCCGCCGCCGGACGCACCACCATCCCGGGCTCGATGTACAGTGCCTCCAAATGGGCGGTATCGGCCATCGGCTACGGTGTCCGCGAAGAGCTTCGCGGTTCAGGCATCCGCGTCACCCTGATTGAGCCGGGCATGGTCGACACCCCGTTCTTTGATGAACCACCCGCCCACGCCCTGAAGCCGGAAGACATTGCCAATGCCGTGATGTATGCAGTGGCCCAGCCGGCCCATGTGGACGTGAACGAGATTCTGGTGCGGCCTACGCCGGCTTGTGAATAGCATCCTGGATAGGTACCCGCTATCTTTCTTGTGCTATTGAAGATAGAAAGCGGGTGCCATCAAGTTCTGTTCGCCGCGGCTGATACCGAGCTCACGAGCCAATGCCTGCCAACCGGCAACGCTTTCCCGAACCTCGTTTAAAATGGCTTCGGCCTCGGCAGTCTCCAGTTGGAAAAAATCAATCACACTGAGGGCAAGGTCATAGTCGAGACTATTGTCGTCATCCGAGATGTTGAGATGAAGTCCCTGAGCGGGTGTAACCGGGTTGATATCGTAAGCGGGGGATAGAATCCAACCTCCATCCCGATAAAGGAACCCGTGATTGCGCAAGTGATCATCCGTATTTGATACCGCAATGTTGAAGACCATCCGCCGCCAGAGCTGTGCCAGATCATTTTTGGTGTTGGCACCCTGGTCGGTCAGGAACTGCGCGAGTTCAAGGTAGCTTGCATCGTAGTGGCCGTCATAGTACCCCAATTGCGTTAGTGCCGAGGTGAAGTGCAGCCGGCGTTCCGACTTGCGGTCAAAACGCTTCGTTAAAAAAGTGTGATGGTGGTGGCTGAACTGCTCCATTCGGCATTCCGCCATCTCGATACCTGCATTCCGTGCCAGTCGATACGCCAGATATTCCCAGGCGGCGATGTCGTAATCATCGTAGCGGCTCGGAAACTTGGCGATCCAGAGGTCGTTATTCTCGTCGACAACACTCGCTTTGGGGCGCGCTCCGCCTAACGAAGAACCGGGCGACAACCGCTTCGCGACGCTTCATCAGAAGCCTGCCCCAGCGGTCCGGGCATGAGTCGAGGAAAATACGGAAATTCTGCGAATCTGTACTGTGCTGCTCGCCGGAAAATAGCTCCAGATCAGGATCTATCTTCTGGGCGTGGGGCGATTGCAGCCAGTCATTATCGTAGGTGAAGCTGAAGTGTTCCCGGTTCTTTGCCATGGCCGAGCGGAGAACGCCAATAAGCGTCGGTTGCTCAAGTGGCGGCCAGTCTGCGTAGACGTAGATTTCCTTGTTCATCCCTGTTTGCTCATCAACTTGATGTCTTGAAGCTTCCTACCGAGCTGATCGTCACTGGCTACTTTAATGAGGTCGTCTACCAACCCCAAGACACTGAGGACAGCCACGTAATGACCCATAGCAACAGTGCCATCGCCACGTTCGATTTTACGAATAGTTAGCCGGCTCAACCCCGTTCGCTCAGATATCAGGGTTTGAGTGTAATTGCGCCGTTTTCTGGCCAGCTTGATGTTTTCCCCTAGTTGCGTCAGCGCCTTCTGATTCTTCGGAAAGACTACCGGGCTTCGTTTGGGGGCGTGTCTCTTATTGGTCACTAACATTACCATATATGTTTAATATGATAACTATAGTGATCAAAAAGTAGCGATAACGCAAGTGAATGCAGGCGCTGAGCCCGGACGGTGCGAAGGCTCACCAGAACTGCCTGACCAACCCCGCAGCCAGAATGCCCGCCGCAATGGCGGGTAATGGCTTCTTCAGCACCAGCATGAACACCGCAGTAGTCAACAGGGCCATCCGTGCGCCCAGGTCACCTTCAAGGGCCATGGGGGTGATGATAGCCACCAGAACCGAGCCGGACATGGCGTGGATGAACTGTTTTACCCGGTAGCCGATCGGCACGAACGACATCACCCAGACACCGCCCCAGCGGGTGGCCAGCGTCACCAGCGCCATCGCGAGAACTACCAGCAGCGCGCCGAGGGCATCGGTTTCAATGCTCATCCCGGCCCTCCCACAGCAGACCGGCAATACCGCCTGCGAGTGCACCGGTAATGACATGGCTGTTTTCCGGCAGGTACCAGTAAGCCAGCAGGGAAGATACGGCAGCCACGGCCCAGATAAACACCATGCGCAGGTTCTTCTCGCCACCCACCACCATGGCCAGCAGGAAACAGCCCATCACCATATCCAGCCCCAGGCTCTTGGGATCGCCCACGGCATTCCCGAAATAAATCCCCAGCCAGGTACCCAATACCCAGCAGAGCCAGAGTGCCAGCCCGCCACCGAACAGAATCCCAAGCCCCGGCTCCTTGCGGCCGAAGGCCTGCATGGCCATCGCCCAGTTGGCATCCGAGGCAACCACCATCGCTCCGTAGCGCCGGGCGGGAGGCAACTGGCTGAGCCAGGGGTAGAGGGTGGCACCCATCAGCAGATGCCGGGCATTGATGGCGAATACCGTCACCAGCATGGTGAAAAGTGGTACCTGAGTGCCCCACAATTCCAGCGCAGCAAACTGTGACGCGCCGGCAAACACCAGCGCGCTCATCAGCATGATTATCGAGTCGTCCAGACCTTCCTGAGTCGCCGCCAGCCCGAACGCGGCACCAAAGGCGACCACAAACAGAGAAATAGGCAGCAGGCGCATGAAGCCGGCTGCTATGAGCGGCTTGTCCAGGCGGTGCAGTGAAGTTTCATCGGTGGGCATGAGCCGCTCCGGATTGTAGCTATGAATGCCGGAGACTATGCACGGAATGCGGGTGGCAAAAAAGTGTGGATTTCAGGCATTGCGGTCTATCCCAAATTGGCCACCCCGAACGGAATGTGCACCATCGGAATATTCCCCACATCCGATTGCAGATGGCTGCGCTGGTCGTCGAAGAAGATATGGGGTTTGAGGATGCTCAGAATCCGGTCCTTCTTCATGCCACCCAGGAAAAATACCTCGTTGGCATCCACGCCCCAGTGCTCCAGGGTGGTGATCACCCGCTCATGGGCCGGTGCGCTGCGGGCGGTGACAATCGCCGTTCGCAGAATGCGTTTGTACTCAGGATCAGACTGCTGGGCTTCGTCCTCCAGCCGCTGTAACAGTGACAGCTTGCGGAACAGATCGCCCAGCGGGCCGGGGCTGTGGGGAATGCCTGCCCGGGAGGTTTCATGGGCGTGGAAGGCCTCCAGTTCGCTGCCCTTGTAAACCCGCTCCGAGGCATCGTCCGCAATCACCCCGTCGAAGTCGAAAGCAATCCGCAGCTCGAAATCATCCTCATCATCCACCACCTGCGACGGCAACACCGTTCCGGCGGGGTATTCGTAGTCGATGGCTTTCTGAACATCCTGCTCATTGGACGACAGAAACAACGAGGCGTTGAACGCGGGAATGTAAGGGTAGGGGGACTTGCCCTCCAGAAACGCCGCCCGGGTAATGTCCAGCCCGTGATACTCAATGGACCGAAACACCCGCTTGCCGGTGATGGACGAATTGCGCGACAGCAACACCACCTCCACCGGTGCGGTGTCCGGAAAACGCTTGTTGATGTTCAGAAACCGACGCACAAACGGAAAAGCCACGCCCTTGTCCAGCGGCACATCCAGGTGTTCCTCCTGGTAGTCCCTGTAAGCAATGGCCCCCTGTTCCTGAAACACCCGGTCGGATTCGGACAGATCGAACAGAGCGCTGGAGGCGACGGCGATGACGAGTTTTTGTTCTATGGGGTAGGGCATGGGGTTCTCTTGTCGAGGCCGGGCTGCGTGATCTGGCCAATAATAGAGTATATCGGAGCTGGTTAAAGTGGCTCTGGTCAAGTCTTAACCAATAAAAAACAATCACATGAATGTCAAAAGTTATCAAACACCTCTTCACCTTTGGCTCGGTTTGGACCATCATTAATAGACCACTAATCAGTAATAAATAATAAACGACAATGGATGTCGGTCTTCCTCAGCAAGCTCCCTTCATCCTGTGATTCCCTCACAAAATTTCGGGTCTTCCGATGCCGGATCTTTGTTAATAGCAACCCAAAAGCTGGAGAGAAATGTGAAAAAAATGCTGCCTCTTGCAGCGGCCATTGTGTTGGCAGGCTGTGCCACCCAAACGCCGCAAACCAGGGATATTGAGCCTAGTGTAACGGCTGAACAGCAACGCGCTGCTCAGCTTGACGCGCAGCAGGCCGCCGCCCCGGAGAAACTGGCCCTGAAACGCAAGATTGCCGTTGGTCGGCTCTCGAACGAGACCAATTATGGCCGAAGCCTGTTGCGACAGAATGCCGAGGATCGGCTTGGCGGCAAGGTAACGGATATGTTCCTCCAGGCACTGACCAACAGTGAGAGCTTCCTGGTCTTTGAGCGTCCAGATATCTCACTGCTGCAGAAAGAAGCGCAGCTCTCCGGGCAGGAGGTCAATATCGTCGGTGTCGACACGCTCGTGATCGGCTCACTGACCCAGTTCGGCCGGGCGACCACGGGTGAGCGTGGATTCCTTTCGTCTTCCAAGAAGCAGGAAGCGACAGCTACAGTGGACATTCGTTTGGTGGACGTGGCGACCGGACGGGCATTCGAGTCAGTCACCGGTTCCGGTTCCTCTTCAACTGAACATGCCCGCACCATGGGGTTTGGCTCAGCTGCCGGGTATGACGGCAGTCTGAACGACCAGGCCATCGCAGCCGCTGTCACGGCAGCCGTGGATAAGATGACCCGTTTGTTCATGGATAAGCCCTGGACCGCCGATGTGCTCGGACAGGAGGACGGCATGCTCTTTATCAGCGGCGGTGAGAGTCAGGGAGTCAAGCCTGGCATGGTGTTTGATGTTGAAACCCGTGGACGGGACGTTCAATCGAAAACGACCGGCACCACCATTACTTTGCCGGGCAAGCAGGTTGCCGAGGTGAAGGTTGTCAGTCTGTTCGGGGATGACGTTCTGAACCAGGGTGCAGTCACCACAGTGGTCAGCGGTTCTATTGAAGGACAGGAATTGACCGACCTTGTGGTTAAGGAGAAAAAATAATGAGAGTACTGATCATATCTTTGTTGGCTGTTTTTCTGGCGGCCTGTGTGCAAACCCCAACCCAGAAAACCCAGGTTGTTGACGATCGTCCCGGCCTTGCGTTCGAACTCTCTTCCTCCTCTGCAGAAGCCTATGAGTTGAAAGTTGATGGGGTCTCCTACGGAAGGGTCGGCCAGTATCTCGCCGGTGAAAATCGCCTGCTGATTATCGATGGCACTCATCAGGTAGAGCTTTTGTCTGATGGCAATGTGGTGTTCAGTCAATCGGTTTACCTGGGAGCTGGCGCTACGCGGATTTTGAAGGTGGGCGATTATGAATAAACCGGTATTGTCGATTGTTCTGGCTGCTTTAATGATGAGCGGGTGTGCCACAGGTAACAAGAGCCTCTACGACTGGGGCCAGTACGAGCAGACGCTGTTTGTCGTCTACCACGAGCCAGAGTACAAAGAGCAGGCCCTGAATGACTACCTCGCGTTCGTGCGGGAATACGAGGCCAATAGCCGGCTCGCTCCTGGTCTGTTTGCCGAGGCGGGTACATTTTTGCTGGAGCAGGGCGATGTTGATGGGGCTATCGGGTTCTACAAACTCGAGTATGAGCGTTGGCCGGAAAGCCGCCCCATGCTTGGAATCCTGATTGAGAACCTGGAGGGTCAACAATGAAAATATCCAACCTGCTCATGCTGCTGGCGGTTTCCGTCATTGTTGCCGGTTGTGCAACGCCAGGCGATCCCAACCGGTTGAATGCGTTTCACAACGCACAACCCAAGTCCATTCTGGTCGTGCCTCCGGTGAATGACGTGACGGATGTACAGGCGACCACATCTGTACTGGCAACACTGCCTTTCTATCTCGGGGAAAAAGGGTTTTATGTTTTTCCGGTGAACACCGTGAAAACCATGCTCGAGTACGAAGGTTACTATGAGCCCGCCGAAGTGCATGCTGCACCGCCGGAGCAATTGGCTAACCTCTTTAAGGCGGATGCCGTGCTGTATGTGACGATCCACGAGTGGACATCCAAATACATGGTGTTTGCAACAACCACGCAAGTGGATTTCGGCTATAAGCTGGTTGGAGCCGATGGCGCAACCCTTTGGGAAGATCGGCTTCAGGCGGAATATACGCCAAATAATAATAGCAGTGGTGGACTAATCGGACTCATTGTCGATGCCGTTGAAGCGGCAATTGAGCGTGCTGATCCAACCTATATCCCGTTGACAAAAACTGTGCACGCCCAGGCGCTGGTGACTCCTGCCGGCATGGCCAGCAACAGAGGCATTCCAGTGGGGCCTTACCATCCCGGGTATGCGACTTATTATGAAAAAGTCTCGCAGAGTGATAAGGCAGAGGCGAAAGCGAAAGCAGATTGAATCTACGCCCGGTTACTATGATCCAGTAATGTGATACCGGGCCATGGCTGGGCTTGCCCAGGCTCAGCCATGAACTGTAGTGGAATATGCGCCGATTGAGAGACTGTTCCGGAGCCTGGCATATTGAAGGTCGTTATTTCGCCTGTTGCGGCTGACGAAAACCTTAAAATACTGTCCGGGATTATCTGACCACTACAGATTCAACGTAATGCTCTTGGATCTGCAATGCTTGAGCCGTGAGGGATCATTACTAGCTTAAACTTATTTCCCACATGAATGTTCAGAATTTCCGTTTGAGAATACTCCGGGACGACACCGATCATCAATAGGGCATACTTCTGCTGCGGGTAAGGAACTGCTGAATAATTCCTCACATCGTGAATTCACGATAGACCTTGTCGGTATCTGCCCCGGAGTTGGGGCAGAAACGACCTTGGAAAAATCCCGCGAATCAAGCACTATCAGTGACCCCAATTGGATGCCAATTCTCAAACGGAAGCTCAATGTTCGAACAAACCTTCAGAAATATCGATGATGTCCTCTGGAAAGAGGCCGGCTGTGCAACGGAGCTGGATTACACCGAGCAAACGTCCTGGATGCTGTTCCTCAAGTATTTGGACGACCTGGAGTTCGAACGTTCACAGGAAGCAGAGCTGCGAGGCCAGTCCTACCAGTTCCTTATTGACGAAGACCACCGCTGGTCCAGATGGGCCGCGCCCAGGAAAGCGGATGGCAGCTTCGATCACGACAACGCGCTCACCGGCGATGACCTGATCCAGTACGTCAATTTTGAGCTGTTTCCCTACCTTCGGGGCTTCAAGGAACGGGCGTCGAGAACGGACACCATCGAATACAAGATCGGTGAAATCTTCGGCGAGATCCGTAGCAAATTTGCCAGCGGCTACAGCCTGCGTGATGCGCTGGAGCTGATTGACTCCCTCAGCTTCGGTTCACAGGCGGAAAAGCACGAGCTGTCCCACTTGTACGAGGCCAAAATCCGCAACATGGGCAATGCCGGGCGAAATGGTGGAGAGTACTACACACCACGCCCACTGATCCGCGCCATGATCAAAGTGATCAACCCCCGGATTGGCGAGCGTATCTATGACGCGGCAGCGGGGTCTGCCGGGTTCCTGTGTGAAGCCCACGATTACCTGCGCTATGGCCCGGACGGAGAGGGCGATGATCGGCGGCTTTCCACAGCGGACCTGGAAACGCTCCAGACCCGTACCTTCTACGCCAAGGAAAAGAAAAGCCTGCCTTATGTGATCGGGATCATGAACATGATCCTGCACGGTGTCGAAACGCCCAATATCGTCCACACCAACAGTCTGACTGAAGACCTGAGCCAGATTCAGGAAAAGGACCGCTACGACGTTATCCTCGCGAACCCACCGTTTGGCGGCAAAGAGCGAAAAGAGATTCAGCAGAACTTCCCCATCAAGACCGGGGAAACGGCGTTCCTGTTCCTGCAGCATTTCATCAAATACCTGAAGGCCGGCGGCCGTGCGGCGGTGGTGATCAAGAACACCTTCCTGTCGAACTCCGATAACGCCTCCAGAGCCCTGCGCAAGGAACTGCTGGAAAGCTGCAACCTGCACACCATCCTGGATTGCCCCGGCGGCACTTTCCTCGGTGCCGGCGTGAAAACCGTGGTGCTGTTCTTTGAAAAGGGCGCACCCACGCAGAACATCTGGTACTACCAGCTCGACCCCGGCCGCAGCCTGGGCAAAACCAACCCTCTGAATGATGACGATCTGAAAGACTTTGTTGCCCGGCAGGTGAATTTTGGGGAGTCAGACAATTCCTGGACCGTCAGCATCGACGATGTGGATATGGAAACCTTCGACCTTTCTGTAAAGAACCCGAACAAAGCCGAGGAAGCACCGCTCCGTGATCCGGAAGTGATCATCAATGAGATTGAGACGCTGGATAAAGAGAGCGAGGAAATTCTGGAAGGGATTCGGGGGATGTTATGAGCGGGCGCTGGGAAGAGATGTTTATCGAAGATGTCGCACAAGTTGTCAATGGAGGTACACCCAAGACGAAAGTTCCCGACTTCTGGGGCGGTGATAACTTGTGGATCACACCCGCAGAAATGGGGAATCGGGACACGCCGTATTTGGGCGAGAGTCGACGAACTCTATCGAAAGACGGATTAGACAACTGCTCTGCTTCTCTTGTGCCCGAAAAATCTGTGATTCTGTCTACCAGAGCACCAATAGGTCATTTGGTCGTCAATTCGGTACCAATGGCGTTTAACCAAGGCTGCCGTGCTCTGGTGCCTGGCGATAAGCTCAACTACAAATTTCTGTATTATTTTTTGTATAAGAATGTCGATAAGCTGAATGAGCTTGGAAGTGGTACCACGTTTAAGGAATTGGCAGCGGGGAAGTTAAAGAGATTTCCGATTCCAGTCCCGCCACTCGACGAGCAAAAACGCATCGTCGCCATCCTCGATGAAGCCTTCTCGGGCATCGACGCGGCGATCGCCAACACTGAAAAGAACCTTGCCAATGCTCGGGAGTTGTTTGAGAGTTATTTGAGTTCGGTTTTTTCCTCAGCACCTCTTCACTGGCAAAAGTCGGCGCTGTCCGATATTTGCTCCATCAAGCATGGATTTGCATTCAAGAGCGAGTACTTTTCAGATGCGGGCCCCTTTATCGTTCTAACTCCAGGATCATTTTATGAATCGGGCGGTTTTAGGGATCAAGGAAGGAAAACCAAGTTTTATATAGGCGATCCGCCGGCTGAATACATTCTCAGTAAGGATGATTTCTTGATCGCGATGACCGAACAAGCGGCCGGTCTTCTTGGCAGCTCCCTTGTGGTGCCTGAATCACGACGATTTCTTCACAATCAGCGTCTAGGTCTAGTCGTGGTGCGAGATGGAGTGGATTGGCACAATGATTTCTTTTTCCACCAGTTCAACACGCACGGGTTCAGGTCGGCAGTACAGGAAACCGCCTCTGGTGTTAAGGTCCGACATACGTCACCTGGCAAACTCGGGGCCATTCAAGTTTTTGTCCCTTCGTATTCTGAACAGGTTGAGATCGGTGAGAAACTGAATATGCTCTTGTCAGAAGTCCGCAAACTGGAAAGCCTGGGGAAGCAGAAGCTTGAATCGTTGACGGAGCTGAAGAAGTCTCTTCTACAAAAAGCCTTCTCCGGCGAACTGACAGATGATCTTGCCGAGAAAGAATTAGATGAGGCCGTCGCATGAGCCAAGCCACCGGCCATGCAACGGAATGCAAGTGAAAAGTCTCAAGGATAGAGAAATGGTATGACTGAAGAAAAAAGCCCCCCTATCGTCATTTACGAAAGCGCTGATCAGGCGGTCGAAGTTCGCCTGGATGCCGATCAGGAGACTGTCTGGTTGAGCTTGCAGCAACTAGCTGAAGTGTTTGAACGGGATAAATCGGTTATTTCCAGGCACCTGCGAAACATCTATAAAGAGGGTGAACTGGAGAAAGAGGCAACTGTTGCAAAAAATGCAACAGTTCAACAAGAGGGCAATCGTCGGGTCAGGCGGGATATAGAACTCTACAATCTTGATGCCATTATTTCGGTGGGTTATCGCGTCAATTCCACCAGGGCGACCCGTTTTCGCCAGTGGGCCACTCGTATTTTGCGCGAACACCTCACCCAGGGCTGGACCCTGAACCGCCAGCGCTTTGAAGAAAACGCCCGGGAACTGGAAGCGGCTCTGACTCTGGTTCGCAAGGCCGCCCAAAGTCCGGCACTGGATACCGACAGCGGTCGCGGCCTGGTGGACATTGTCAGCCGCTACGCCCAGACCTTTCTTCTTCTGCAGCGCTACGACGAGGGCCTGCTCACGGATCCACAGGCGCAGGCCGGCGGCACATTGCCGTCCCTGGAGGAAGCCCGGGCAGGTCTGGATAGTTTAAAGGGTGAATTAATCGCCCGTGGCGAAGCCACGGAACTGTTCGCCCGTGACCGGGGGGATGGCCTGGCTTCGCTGCTGGGCAATCTGGACCAGTCCGTTTTCGGCGAACCGGCTTACCCCAGTGTGGAGGCAAAGGCGGCACATTTGTTGTACTTTGTGATCAAGAACCACCCGTTCTCTGATGGCAACAAACGAAGCGCGGCTTTTCTGTTTGTGGATTTTCTCCACCGTAACAGTCGGCTGTTTAACGCCCGTGGGGAGCCGGTGGTGAACGATGTAGGGCTTGCAGCGCTGACGCTGCTGGTGGCTGAGTCCGACCCTGCAAACAAAGACACCATGATCCGCCTGATCATGAACATGCTGGCCGAGGAGGTCGATTGAGCCACGCAGCACTCAATGAAGCTGAAACCCGCGCTGAATTGATTGACCCGGCACTGAAAAATGCCGGCTGGGGAGTCGTGGATGCCAGCCGTGTTCGCCGGGAAGTGATTGCGCCGGGTCGGCTTCAGGGCGGCTGCCGGCGTGGCCAGTCGGATATTGCCGATTATGTTCTGATCTATAAAGGGCAGAAGCTGGCGGTTATCGAAGCCAAGAAGCGCGCTCTGCCGGTGACCGAAGGGCTGGCCCAGGCCAAACGCTATGCAGAACGACTGCAGGCTCGTTTTGCCTACAGCACCAACGGTGACGGAGTCTACCGCGTGGATCTGGCCACAGGTGAGGAAGGTCCGGTGCAGGGCTACCCTTCACCGGAAGAACTCTGGGCCGAGACGTTTGCGGAGCATAGTATCTGGCGTGAGCGCTTCGGTGCCGTGCCGTTTGAAGATAAGGGTGGCTTCTGGGAGCCACGCTACTATCAGCATAACGCCATTACAAAGGCTCTGGAGGCCGTTGCCGGAGGGCGCAACCGGGTACTTCTGACCCTGGCCACAGGCACCGGCAAAACCGCCATTGCCTTTCAGATCACCTGGAAGCTGTTTCATGCCCGTTGGAGCCGGTCGGCCCAGATGTCTGGAGAACCCGGTCGCCGGCCACGCATTCTGTTTCTGGCGGACCGGAATATCCTGGCCAATCAGGCGTTCAATGATTTCTCTGCCTTCCCACAGGATGCGTTGGTTCGCATAGATCCCGAGACCATTCGCAAGAAGGGGCGTGTGCCAAAGAATGGCAGCATCTTCTTCACCATTTTCCAGACCTTTATGACCGGTCGGGATGAGAATGGCGACCCGGCACCGAACTTCGGTGATTACCCGCCAGACTTTTTCGACTTCATTATCATTGATGAGTGCCACCGGGGGGGCGCCAACGATGAAAGCAACTGGCGGGGCATTCTGGAGTACTTCAGCCCCGCGGTTCAGCTTGGTCTTACCGCAACACCCAAGCGTGATAACAACGCCGATACCTACGCCTACTTCGGTGAGCCGGTGTATGTCTATTCCCTGAAGGAAGGCATTAACGACGGCTACCTGACACCTTTCAAGGTCAAACAGATTGCCACCACGCTGGATGATTACATCTACACCAGTGATGACGATGTGGTTGAAGGCGAGATCGAGGAGGGCAAGCGCTACACCGAACCCGACTTTAACCGGCTGATCGAGATTGAGGCGCGGGAGAAATACCGCGTCCGTGTGTTTATGGCCCAGATTGACCAGAGCGAGAAAACGATCGTGTTCTGCGCCACGCAGGAACATGCACTGGCGATCCGGGATCTGATCAACCAGATGAAAACCAGCAAAGATCCCCATTACTGCGAGCGGGTTACGGCTGATGACGGGGCAGAGGGTGAGCGTTTCCTGAAGCAGTTCCAGGATAACGAGAAAACCATTCCAACCATCCTGACCACCTCTCAGAAGCTGTCCACGGGTGTCGATGCGCGCAATGTCCGGAACATCGTGTTGATGCGCCCGGTGAACTCAATGATTGAGTTCAAACAGATTATCGGCCGGGGTACGCGCCTGTTCGACGGCAAGGATTACTTCACCATCTATGACTTCGTGCGTGCCCACGAGCACTTCAATGACCCGGAGTGGGATGGCGACCCGATCCCGCCAGAGCCTTGTGAGCAGTGCGGCGAAACCCCGTGTAAATGCGCCGTTGAGCCACCCAAGCCTTGCCCGGTCTGTGATCAGCGGCCCTGCATTTGCGAAAAGGAACCACCGGAACCCTGCCCGGAATGCGGCCAGAGCCCCTGCGTTTGCCAGAAGAAAAAGAAGGTGAAGGTCAAACTGGCGGATGGCAAGGAAAGAACGATCCAGCACATGAGCGCCACCAGCTTCTGGAGCCCGGACGGCAAGCCGATGTCCGCCGCCGAGTTTGTCCAGCGCCTGTACGGAGACTTGCCAGAATGGTTTGCCGACGAGGAAAGATTGCGTGAGATCTGGAGCCAGCCGGACACCCGCAAAAAGCTGCTGGAGGGGCTAGAGGAGAAGGGTTATGGCCTGGAGCAACTGAAAGAGATCGGCAAGATGATCGAGGCCGAGAACAGCGACATTTACGATGTGCTGGCATTCATAGCCTTCAACCAGCCACCTATTACTCGCTCTGAGCGGGTGGCCGCTAACGCCGAAAAAATCTACGGTCAGCTTGATTATCGTCAGAATGAGTTTCTGAAGTTTGTACTGGAACACTATGTCGCACGCGGTGTCACCGAACTGGACCCAGACAAGTTGCCGCAACTGATTGAACTTAAATACCACACGGTTCGGGACGCAGTGCGTGAACTTGGGCCGGTGGGTAATATCCGGGAAGTGTTTGTAGGGTTTCAGCGGGAGTTGTACTGAACCTTACTAAGCTGAGAGCGGTGCTGCTAAAGGGAGCGGTCATAGGTGGTACCCCCGGCAGGACTCGAACCTGCTACCTATCCCTTAGGAGGGGATCGCTCTATCCAGATGAGCTACGGGGGCATTGCGCAAGAAGGGCGGTATGATAGCCGCCCGTTGGCTGTGGCTCAAGGGGCCGGGGGTTATCCGTGGCGGCCGGAGACGAAGGGATTGGTGGCCTGTTCCTGTCCGAAGGTGGACATGGGGCCGTGGCCGGGGATGAACCGGATGTCGCCGCCCAGGGGGAAGAGTTTTTCCCGGATGGAGCGGATCAGGGTGTTGTGGTCGCCCTTGGGGAAGTCGGTGCGGCCGATGGAGCCCTGGAAGAGCACATCGCCGACCAAGGCCAGGGCAGATTCCGGGTGGTGGAACACCACATGGCCCGGGGTGTGACCAGGGCAGTGGAGCACGTTCAGGGTCTGGTTGCCCGCGGTGACGGTTTCGCCGTCGTTCAGCCAGCGGTCCGGGGTGAAAACCTCCGGGCTGGGGAAGCCGAACATCTGGGCCTGCATGGGCAGCCCCTGAATCCAGAACTCATCTTCCTTGTGCGGCCCTTCAATGGGCAGCTTCAGTTCCCTGGCCAGTTCCGCAGTGCCTCCGGCGTGGTCGATATGGGCGTGGGTCAGCAGGATCTTTTCAACCGTCACACCTTCCTCTTCAATCGCTCGGCGGATTTTGTCCAGGTCGCCGCCCGGGTCCACTACGGCTCCCTTCATGGTTTCGTCGCACCAGATCAGTGAGCAGTTCTGCTGGAAGGGTGTCACGGGAATAATTCGGTACTTCAGGGACATATCGGGCCTCGATAACCTTTGGCGATTGAGCAGGCTATTATGGTAAAGGTTATCCATTGCCTCAGAAACACCGGGGCAGTCATTTTTACCTGCATTCAGGAACCAGCAAACAGGATTCATGATGAGCCAGGAGCCGTCGTTGTTCAGGCCCAGAAAGCGCCGCAGTCTGCTGTGGTTGGTGTTGTTCGCCCTGGCCGCTGCCGCGGGGCTTACCTTCAGTATGACCACCATGGACCCGGAGGAGCGGCTGGTACGGGTTCAGGCCGCCGAGGAGTACGGCCAGGATTCCGTTGTGGCCGCCCAGCCGGCAGACATTCAGGCGTTGCTGCTGGATTACCGGAGTGACCGGTTGTTGGCTTTGAAGGCCCGGGCGGCGTTACTCGTCTATCCGTCCGAGACCCGGCAGTTATTGCGGCTGTACGGCACCGAGCCTGAATTCCGAAGGGCGCTGGCGGAACACGGGGAGCATCTGGTACCGCCGGTTATCTACTTCTATCGCCACCCGGTCGGATCCGTGGAGGCCATGAACCGGCTGGCACGCGCCTGGCAGGCCACAAGGCGTATGGTGGAGGATTATCTTGGCAACGGTGCTTCCGGGCAGTCTCAACAGTCGCAGAGCAGCGGCGAGCTGACTCCGGAACAGCGGGGCTGGTACGCGGTGAATTTTGCGTTGCAGGAAGGGCAGGATTTTACCGGGCAGTTTGTGGTGGCCCCGGACGGCGATATCGAATGGCTGTGGACCGAGCGCATCATGGAAAACGCTGTGCAGTTCCTGACCAGCGGCATTGCCAATCTGGAGGAGCGATACCGCACGGATCAGCCCATCGGCGCAGCGGATATTGGCTGGGCAGCGGTGGATGCGGTGATTATCGGCAGTAGCGTCAAGTTGTTGAAGGCGGGCCGGGCGGCTGCGGTCACTACCCGGTCCGCAAGTCTTGGCACCCGCTCAGCGGCGTTTTCAGCACGTATGGCAAGGGTGGGGCGCATGGCCTCGGTGCTGGTGCGCAACGGCAAGTGGCCGGCACTGGTGGCATTGGGGTATGTGGCAATACGTCACCCGGCCCTGCTGAATGATCTGTTTGCGGGTGTGGCGAGTATTCTCGGGGTACCACCCTGGGTTATGCAGATCACTGGCTGGTTCCTGTTGCTGATGGTGCTGATGTTTGTATTGCGCCTGCTGTGGCGGCTGGGGCCGGGCTGGATGATCCGGGGAATGCGAAGCAATAGCATCCAGTGATATGCTTGCAATTCTGACCCTTTAACCGGAGTGATTATGGAACCGCTGAAAACCCTCGAAATCGAAACCGGCGACCAACCGCGCGCCAGCGTGATCTGGCTACACGGCCTGGGAGCCAGCGGTCATGATTTCGAGCCGGTGGTGCCGGAGTTCCGGTTTGCCCGGCAGCGCCCGGTGCGGTTTATTTTTCCCCATGCACCGGAAATTCCGGTCACCGTCAACGGTGGCATGGTCATGCCCGCCTGGTATGACATCCTTGCCATGGATATCGACCGCAAGCTGGATGCGGCCCAGTTACAGGCCTCAGCGGATGCCGTGGCAAAGCTGGTGGAAAAAGAGGTAAGCCGGGGCGTGGAGCCGGCCAATATCATCATTGGTGGTTTCTCCCAGGGCGGTGCGGTGGCCTACGAGCTGGCGCTGCGCTACCCGGACCGGCTGGCGGGGCTGTTTGCCCTGTCGACCTATTTTGCCACGGCGGATATGGTGCAGCGTTCTTCGGCCAACCAGGCCCTGCCGGTGTTTATCGGCCACGGCACCCACGACCCCATGGTGCCGGTCAGCCTGGGTGAGACCGCCCGGGACAAGCTGGACGGCATGGGTTATCCCACCGAATTTCGTACCTACCCCATGGACCACAGTGTCTGCCTGGAAGAAATCCGCGATCTGGATGAGTTCATCGCCCGTTGTCTGGGGGCCGGAGTGAGCTGATGCCGGAGCAGATCCGGGAGCCCATGTCCGTCTCCGTTATCGTGCCTGTGTGGCAGGAAGCGGAAGTCATTGAAGACAGCCTCCGGGCTCTTGAGCCTTTGCGCCGGGCAGGCCATGAGGTTCTGGTGGTGGATGCCGGTAGTCCCGATGGCACCGCAAACAAAGCCGCCCCGCTTTGTGACCGGGTGATCAGCTCCGATAAGGGGCGAGCGGCACAGATGAATGCCGGAGCCAGCTCTGCCCGGGGCAATCTGTTGCTGTTCCTGCACGCAGATACGCAGCTTCCCGAACAGGCTCTGGGGGAGTTGCGGAGATTTTATGACCAGAGTGAACGGGGCTGGGGACGGTTTGATGTGCGCCTGAGTCGTTCCCGACCCATGTTCCGGGTGATTGCCTGGTTTATGAACCAGCGTTCCCGGCTGACGGGGATTTGCACCGGGGACCAGGCCCTTTTTGTGCGCCGGGATGTTTTCGAGGTGCTGGGGGGATTCCGGGAGATACCGTTGATGGAGGATGTGGAGATCACCTCCCGCCTGCGGCTGGTATCCCGGCCTTTCTGCGTTCGCGCTCCGGTGGTTACGGACAGCCGGCGTTGGGAGCAGGGGGGTATCTGGCACACCATCTTTCTGATGTGGCGACTGCGCTGGCGCTATTGGCGCGGGGAGTCGCCGCAGTCGCTGGTCAATTTCTACCGAACGGATGTCCGCAATGGCTGATGCGTCTGGGCAACAGACCCGTGTTATGCAGTTTGCCAAGTGGCCGCAACAGGGCCGGGTGAAAACCCGCCTGATGCCGGCACTGGGGGGCGCTGGTGCCCTTGATGCCCATATCGAATTGACCCTGGCGGTGCTGGATAACCTTTGCGCCACGGGGTATCCGGTGCAGTTCTGGTGGGATCGGGAGCCGGAAGGCTCCGGCGCGAATGCCCTGCCCATTCTGGAGAACCTCCAGGCTGCGGCCATTCCCACCAGGATCCAGCAGGGCGAAGATCTCGGGCAGCGCATGGCGTATGCCCTGGGGGAAGCGGTGAGTGAGTCCGGTGCTGGCGTGATTGTCGGCAGCGACTGTCCCTCGGTGGATGCGGATTATGTGCGCCGGGCCATTACCCTGTTGGGGGATCACGATGTGGTGCTCGGGCCATCAGACGACGGTGGCTATGTGCTGATCGGTGCCGGTCGGGTTGTCCCCGGTATGCTGGATGACATTGCATGGGGCACTGAGGCTGCACTGGAACAGACCTGCCAGCGGCTGAAGGAAAAGGGGCTCCGCTTTACCTTGCTGGAGCCCCGCTGGGATGTGGACGAGCCGGCGGACTGGCAGCGCTGGTGCGCCTGCCGGGATTAATCCACGGTGGGTGCCTTGCGGATCTGTTCGATGGCCGGGCGGTCGGAGGTATCTTCCTCGCCACTGACCACTTGCAGGGCGCGGGCGCGTTCCAGCACCGCATTATTGAACGTTTCCATGAGCTCCTGTGCGGTAATGTTCCGCACCGCTTCTACCATCTGTTGCCGGGAGTCGAACGCCTCGTTGCCCCGGTCAATCTCGCTCCAGTAACGCTGGGAGATATCCCCCAGTTGCCGGTCCTGTTCCAGGATCTGGCTGATGACGGCCTGCTTCTCCCGCTGCAGGTCCGATTCACTCATGCCTTCAAGGGTATCTGTGAAACCGGTTGAGAATTCCTGTACTGCCTGGTCGATCTGTTCCGGGCTGGCGGACGGGCTCTGCACCACAAAGCCCAGGGCCGGGGTTTCCAGCATCTCGAAGGGTGTGGCGTACACAATGTAGCCCAGTTGCCGGGTGGTGCGGATCTCTTCATAGAAGTGGCTACTGATTACCTGGCCCAGCAGGCGATAACGGGCTCGCTGCTGGAAGCTGGTGTCCGGGCCCTGCATGTAGAGGGTATAGCCGGTATCCGGATGGTCGATGGCCAGACTCACCGGGGTTTCCCCCTCCGGCAACCGGCGCACGCCACTGCGCGGTACCGCGACGATGTCCGAGTTCTTCAGCAGCAGGCTGCCCACCTGATTGGCGATGTTCAGGGCAGAGGCCTGGGTGACATTGCCGTGGGCCATCAACACCGGGTCCACCTCGGCCAGGAACGCGTCCGCAAAGGACTGCAGCTCCTCGAAAGTAACGCTGCGGGCGGCTGCCAGTTTGTCTTCGGTTTCAAACGTGCCTTCAATCAGCAGGCTCTGGATGAACTCGGCGGTTTGCTGCACCGGCCGGTTGCGGGCCTTGTTTTCCAGGTTGTCGATCAGTTGCTGGCGGGCGATGCGGAATCGCTGTTCGGTCAGTACCGGTTGCTTGACCTGCACCAGAATGCGGCGCAGCAGTGTGGCCAGTTTATCGCTGTAACCACCGGTGCGCAGGGTGATACCGCGCAGGTGTGAGTAAACGCTGTAATCCAGACCGGCGAGCTGGGCCGGGTAACCCCAGTCGTTAATGTTGGTGCGGATGGCATCCAGCAGCAGATCGGTCAGCACCTTGCTGCGCGCAGAGGCGCGTACCGCCGGGGTCCGCAGGCTGAGGAAGATGTTGGCTTTGGGGGTGTTAAAGCGGGTATCCCGGGCGAACCACAGCTCAATGCCGCCGTGATCACCCAGCTTGACCGGTTGTTCCATGGTGTCGCCGTCCACCAGGGCCAGTTCTTCCGGGATGAACGGGTTGAGGCCGGGCAAGGCCAACTGGTCAGCCAGCGGGTGGCTGGTATCGCCGGTGACGAGCTCCGCTAAATCCGCACGCGCCCACTCTGCCTGGTACCAGCGGGTCTGTTGAGGATCCTGCGGTTCTGCGGCCGAGGCGTAGCTGAATACCATCACGTTTTCGGGAGTCAGCCGGTCCAGAATCGCCCGGTACTGATCCGGCGCGTATTCCTGCATAAGCCAGGGTGCGCTGAGCACGTCTTCTGCGGGGATCTGTTGCAGCAGGCTGGAGAGCCGCATCACCTCATGTTGCGGCTGGCCCTGCTCGCGGAAGCGGAAATCGATCTCCGCCAGGCGCTGCATTTCCTCGAAGCGCTCCCGGCTGATGCCTTCGTTCCTGACCCGCTCAATGTAGTCGAAGGCCAGTTGCACAATTTCCTCCTGACGCTCGAATCCTTCGGGAGTGAGCGCCATGTTGATCTCGAAAAGGGCATTGCTACCGGTATCCATGCCAATGCCGGCAGACAGGCTTTCCACCAAGCCCTTGGCCTTGAGGATCTGGAAAAGGCTGCCTGGCCCCTCGTGGCCCAGCAGGTTGCCCACGTAATGGGCAGGCTTGGCCCGGTAGTGCGCTTGCTGGGATGGAATCGGGAAGCTGAGGGTCAGGGTGCGCAGATCCTTCAGGGCCTTGCCGGTGACTTTGGAGGGCAGGCTGTCAGGTGCGTACAGGGGAGTATCAAACTGTTTGGGCTTCAGATCGCGGTCTTCAATACGGCTGAAACGCTCCCGCACCATGGCCTCCAGGTCGTCCAGGGATTGCGGCCCGTATACCGCCAAGGTCATCAGGTCGGATGAATAGTGTTCTTTCCAGAAGCGAATCAGATCCGGGCGCAGGGGGCGTTCTTCAGTGTTCTCCAGGGTGCTCAGGTTGCCCACCGCAAACTGGTGGAAGGGATGCTCCGGATTGGCGACGGCCTTCTTGATGGAGTAGAAGCGCCGGCCGTCTTCTTTCTGTTTGGCACTGAATTCCGAGTGCACCGCGTTGCGCTCACGGTCCACCAGTTCAGCTGTGAACAACGGAGCGGAAAATTGTTGGGCAAAGCGGTCCAGAGCACCATCCAGGTGTTCGGCCTGGATGTCGAAAAAGTAGTTGGTTTCCCGGAAGGCGGTAAAGGCGTTGTGGCTGCCCCCATGGCTGCGGATGAACTGCTGGTACTCACCCGGCTCCGGGTACTTTTCGGTGCCCAGGAACAGCATGTGCTCGAGGAAATGGGCCAGTCCCTCCCGATCTGCCGGGTCATTGCCGCTGCCCACCGCCACATTCATGGAGGCGGCTGCCTTGTCGGATTCCGGCGCATGCACCAGCAACACTTCCAGCCCGTTTTCCAGGCTCAGATGGCGGTACTGGTTATTGTCGTTGGGGCTTTTCCGGAAATCCTGTGCGGCCAGTCCCGTGGCCAGCAGCAGGAGCATAAACAGGGCAGTGATTTGTCCGGGCAGTCGTCTTGGCATGTGACCTCTCGCTTGTTCCTGGTTGCGCAGTCCGCCATCGGCCGGCTGTTATGCCGGCTGAGGGTATCCGTTCTGTTCAGTGGATGTGGGTGTCCGTTGCCTTTACGCCCGGGGCCTGGTCCAGGCTCTTGCGGGCCAGGGAAGCGGCAGCTTCACCGTCCATATCACCCGAGGCAATCCGCTCCAGTACGCTCTGCATCACCGCCACCGCCTGGTGGTAGTCGGCAAACTCGGCGCGGAACGCATCGTCGATGGCCTGGTATACCGCCTGGATTTTCTCCTCCCGGGAGCCGTTCTCGCTGGCGGTGTCGTTGATTGCCTTCAGGCAGGCGCGGGCAATGGCAATGTATCGATCGGTGTTGGCGTTGTCGTTTTGCATGTTGGTACTGACAGGCTCCGGTTAATTTGGTTCAGAGGTGGGGATTATGGCATTGCGGGCCGGCGGATGCATGCCGGTTTTCCCCGATGAACGGCAGGGCAGATTCCTGCCTTTGTGCTAGGAGTCTGCGCGGCAGGAGCCACCTTCTGGCATAATACGTAAAAATTCTTCAGCACCGGAGAATCCGATGGGAACCACCTTCCGCCCCTATTCACCTGATCAGGAACTGCTTCTTCCCC
>VMHT01206338.1_pt1 | contig 70681 bp, 59 predicted proteins | sample 4693611 | NCBI WGS metagenome assembly VMHT01 (sample SAMN12280063, study PRJNA550983) | marine metagenome | isolation source: seawater sampled from same location over 5 years 0.02-0.2 micron viral filtrate | place: USA: collected off the coast of southern California halfway between the port... ...
AGACGCGACTGCGTCATTGCCGCTTCAATAAATGAAGCAAAAAGCGGATGCGGCGCAAATGGCCGCGATTTCAATTCGGGGTGAAATTGTACCCCAATATACCACGGATGCTCAGGTATCTCGACAATCTCAGGCAACACGCCATCGGGCGAAACGCCGGAGAACACCAGGCCCTCAGCTTCCAATATTTTGCGATAATTCATATCAACTTCATAGCGATGGCGGTGGCGCTCAGAAATCACCCGCGTGCCGTAAATTTCTTCCACGCGACTGCCCTCTTGCAGATAGGCCTCAAACGCGCCGAGCCGCATGGTGCCGCCCATATCGCCCTCAATGCCGCGCTTTTGCAGCGTATCGCCATCGGCCCATTCGGTCATCAGCCCGACCAGTTTTGTGCCGGTGCGGCCAAACTCGCTGGAGACGGCGTCACGAATTCCGGCCATATTCCGCGCCGCTTCCAACACCGCCATTTGCATGCCGTAGCAAATGCCGAAATAAGGCACATTGCGCGTGCGGGCAAAATTGGCCGCGGCAATCTTGCCTTCCGCGCCGCGCTCACCAAAGCCGCCGGGCACGAGAATGCCATTTACTTTTTCAAGATAAGAGGCGGCGTCTTCGCGCTCAAATATCTGGCTGTCCATCCATTCAATATTCACGCCGACATTATTGGAAATTCCGCCATGTTGCAGGCTTTCAATCAGCGATTTATAGGCGTCTTTCAACTCGGTATATTTCCCGACAACGGCAATGTTTACCTCGCCTTCCGGCTCGCGCACGGCGGTCATGACCTCGTCCCAAACGCTCAAATCGGGCGCCGGAGCATCCTCAATGCCAAACGCACTCAGCACTTCCACATCCAGCCCTTCAGCGTGATAGGCATGCGGCACGGCGTAAATGCTATCGACGTCTTGCGCCTCAATCACCGAGCTTTCGCGCACATTACAAAACAGGCCGATTTTCCTTTTTTCGCCTTCCGGAATCGGCCGGTCGCAGCGACACAGCAAAATATCCGGTTGAATACCGATGGAGCGCAATTCCTTCACCGAATGTTGCGTCGGCTTGGTTTTCATCTCGCCCGCAGCGGCGATATAGGGCAATAAAGTTAGGTGAACGAAGATGGAGCGTCGGCGCGGCAAATCATTATTAAGCTGGCGAATGGCTTCAAAAAACGGCAAAGCCTCAATATCGCCCACCGTGCCGCCGATTTCGCACAGCACAAAATCGACATCATCAATATCGGTTTGCACAAAATTCTTAATCGCATCGGTGACATGAGGAATAACCTGCACCGTGCCGCCAAGATAATCACCGCGCCGCTCTTTCGCGAGAATATCGCGATAAATCTGGCCGGTGGTCACATTATCGCCTCGCGAGGCGGGCACGCCGGTAAAGCGTTCATAATGGCCAAGGTCGAGGTCGGTTTCCGCCCCATCATCGGTCACATAAACTTCACCATGCTGATAAGGCGACATGGTGCCCGGATCAACGTTGAGATAGGGGTCGAGTTTCCGCAATCGGACCTTATAACCACGGGCTTGAAGCAATGCGCCCAAAGCCGCAGAAGCCAAACCTTTTCCGAGTGATGAAACCACGCCGCCGGTGATGAAAATATATCGCGCCATGGGAGTTCAAATTAAACAGGCGGAATGATTCGCGCGAGTCGAAAAACGCGAATCACAGGCTTATTAACACTTATTGTTAAAGCGGCGAGCCTCGGGCTGGTTTTATTCTGGGCTTATTCAGGGCTTATTCTGGACTGGGCAAATCGCTCGGCAAATTCGGCAGAATCGGCGCCGGTGCCTGCGGTGTTGAGCCGGATGGCCCGCCCTCAATCACCCCATCCAAAACCGAGGAGCGATTTTCAATCGTGCCGAGCACGGTGAGGCCGATAGATGTCAGAAAAAACACACCGGCGAGAACAGCGGTCGCCCGCGTCATCGCACTGCCCAGACCACGCGCACTCATCATGCCGTCATTGCCACCGCCAATGCCCAGCGCACCGCCCTCAGAGCGTTGCAAAAGCACCAGCACAATCATGGCGACTGCGACCATTAAATGAATGACCAAAAGGATGGTGGTCATAGGATTCTCCGTGACATCTCGTCTCAAACTTGCGCTCGTATAGCGCGTTTAATGGCAGAAAGCAAACCACAAGGCACGTGACCAAATTGCGACACCCGGTAATAAACAAACAGGCTTAATCGGAAATTAATGTCTTAGTGGCCTCATCGCTGGCTAGGTTAACAATTATGGCATTTGTGAGCATCATTATGCGTTTGTTTGAAGCAAAAGAGACGAAAAACAGCAACCCGTTCGGTTATAAAACCGGCCAATCGGTTCAGCTAAAATCCGGTGGCCCGAAAATGACGGTCGATGGCATTGCCTATAATGGCTATATTCAATGCACTTGGTTCGATGATAACGAGCTAAAGAGCGCGCGGCTTGCCCCCGCATCGCTCAGCCCCGTCGCATCGGGTGCTAAAGATAAGCCTTCAAAATCCCATAAAAATCTTGCGCCTTCAGGCTCGCGCCGCCAACAAGCGCACCGTTAACATGCGGCACAGCCATTAATTCAGCGGCATTGGCCGGTTTCACGGAACCGCCATAGAGAATTCGCATTTTCGCGCCTTCATCGCCGAAGCGGCGCACCAGCGCTTTGCGGAGCGCGGCATGCACCTCGCCCACTTGTGCGGCGGTCGGCGTCAGGCCGGAGCCAATGGCCCAAACCGGCTCATAAGCAATAACCGTATTTTTGGCCGTGCATCCGGCAGGCAATGAACCGCGCAAATGGCCTTGCACGACTTTGAGTGTCTCGCCCGCTTTGCGCTGTTTCAGGCTTTCCCCGACACACATTATGACAAGCAATCCGGCCCGATGCGCCGCCTCAACTTTGGCCCGCACCTGCTTATCGGTTTCGCCATGGTCAGCGCGGCGTTCTGAATGGCCGATTATGACTGCCTTCGCCCCGGCCTGTTTCAGCATGTCGGCTGAAATATCGCCGGTATGCGCGCCGCTGATATTGGCATGGCAATCTTGCCCGCCCAGCGCAATGCCCTTGGCTTTCTGATCTGCCATGCGCGGTAATAAGGTGGCAGGCGGGCAAATCATCACATCGGCCTTGACCCGCCCTTTGGATTTTGAGGGCTTCAGCGCGGTGGCGAGTTTACGCAATTCCGAGAGGTCTTTCTTCGACCCGTTCATTTTCCAATTCCCGGCGACCAAGGCTCGAATTGTCGGACTGTTTTTTGGCGCGACCATGCTTATCTCCCTAAAATATAACTTTGACTGTTTACCCCGTTCGCCCGCTTGCGACAAGCGACAGGGCAGACTATGATGCCGCCGAATTATAGCGGCGATTTCCGCCAGAAAGCGAAAGACAAAAATGCTTGAATTTCTGCGTAACAAAGCCAGTGGTGTGCTTGGCATTCTTCTCATCGGCCTCCTTGTCATTGCCTTTGGGCTATGGGGCATTGCCGATACATTTACCGGCTTTTCAAATAGCGAGATTGCCTCTGTCGGCAGCAAGAAAATTGACCGGCAAGAATTTCAACTGCGCTATGTGCAAACCACGCGCGACCTGTCGCGCCGTTTGGGCACGACATTATCGGCGACCGACGCCAGCAATCTCGGCGTGACGCGGCAAGTGCTGGTTAATATGTTGGGCGGTGCGGCGCTGCATGAGGCATCCGACCAAATGGGGCTGGCCTTTGGCGATGAGGCGATTGCCGCCGCCATTTTGAAAGACCCGAATTTTGCCGGTGTGAATGGCGAATTTGACGAGCCGACCTTCCGAGCCGTGCTGGCGCAAAACGGACTTGATGAAAAATTATTTGTTGAAGACCAACGCCGCTTTCACCTGACCAATCAATTGACCGATGCGAGCATTGACCGCGCGCTGATGCCGAAACTTTTAATGGAGAGCCTGTATCAGCACTTCCTCGAGCGGCGCGTCGCCAATTATATGATTTTGACGCTTGAGCAAACCGATGAGACCGGCGAGCCGACAGATGAAGAATTGGAAACTTTCTTTAATGAGACGCGCTTGCGCTTCGCCCAAGCCGAGACGCGCTCAGGCCATGCGCTTGTTGTGTCGCCCGCTCGCTTCGCCGAGCTTATCAACATTGACCGCGCCACATTGGAAGAGGAATACGAGCTTTCCATGAGCGAGTTCACCGTCGCCGAAAAGCGTAAAGTTGACCAGCTTGTGCTGGCCGATGACACGGAGGCCGCCCGCGTGAGAGAGCAAAAAGCCAATGGCGTCCCCTTTGTCGAGATTGTCGATGGCGCAGGCCAAAGCCTTGAGAACACGGATTTGGGCGAGATTGAACGCGGCGATATGATTTCCGCTGACCTTGCCGAGATTGCCTTCTCAATGGAAAAAAGCGAAATCAGCGATGTGATTGAAGGCCCGCTGGGCTATGTGGTGTTGCGCGTGCGCGACATTAAACCGGGCGCAACCCTTTCGCTTGACGCCGTCGAAGACCGACTGCGCCAGCGCATTATTTATGACCGCGCCTTGGAAGACATGCTGGCCTTCACCGAAACGGTAGAAGACGAATTGGCGGGCGGTGAGACGCTTGAGAATATCGGCCAACGCTTCGCCCTCGACGTCATTAAAATCGACAATATCACCAATAATGGCAAAACCCTTGATGGTCGGGAATCGGCTCTTTTGGCGCGCTATGACGCGCTGACCGGCCTGTTGTTTGAAAGCTCGATTGGCGAAGATATTCCGATGCAGGAAATGGAGGACGGCTCGTTTATTTGGCTGCGCCTTAATGATGTGACGCCGTCTATCGTGCCGCCGCTCAAAGATGTGCGCGACGCCGTAACGGCTGAGTGGAAAGTTGATGAGCGCAGCAAATTATTGCAAGCCATGGCCGAGCATATGGTCAAAGTCGGCAATGAAACGGGCAGCTTTAAATCCGCCGCCCAAGGGTTTAAGCGCAAGCCGCTTGTATCTGAGCCAATGACCCGCCAAGTGTCGAATGACACATTTAGCAGCGAAGCTGTGGCGCGCTTGTTCGCGGTCGGTAAAAATAAATTTGCCTGGGCCAGTGTGGGCTTTGGCGGCGAGATTATTGTCATGCAAGCCGCCGATATTATTAAAGCTGAGCTGAATGATGGCGCGGCAAAAGACATTATTTTTGATGGCGAGCAGCGCAAATATTACAATGATTTGAGCAATCAATTCGTACTCAGCCTGCAACAAAATTTCGGCACATCCGTCAATCAAACGAATTTGGATCTCGCAACGCGCGACTTGGTGACGCGATGATGGCAGCCACGCCGGACCGCGCAGCCTTTGTCGCGGCCTATGCTGACGGCACGCCGCAGCTTGTCTGGACCGAGTTGATTGCCGATTTGGAAACGCCGGTTGCGGCCTATCTGAAATTATCGGGCGGGGAAGATTTCAGCTTTCTTCTCGAGTCCGTTGAGGATGGCGATATTCGGGGCCGCTATTCAATGATTGGCCTCGCGCCGGATTTATTGTTTCGGGTCAGTGACGGGCAGCCGGAAATCAACCGCAATGCCCAAACCGACCTCGACAGCTTTGCGCCTATGGATGGCGCGCCGCTGGATGCGCTGCGCGCCGTGCTGGCAGAATCGCGCCTAACCGTGCCTGAGGGTTTGGCCCCGATGTCGGCCGGTGTGTTTGGCTATATGGCCTATGATATGGTGCGCCATATGGAGGCTTTGCCGAACACCAATCCTGATGTGATGCATGTGCCCGATTGCCTGTTTATGCGCCCTACCCTCATCGCCGTATTTGATAGCGTCACCGATAATATCCGCCTCGTCACCGCCGTGCGCCCGGATGCGACAAGCGCGGACGCGGCTTATGAGGCGGCTTTGGCGCGGCTTGATGCGGCAGAAGAAAAGCTGCGCGTCGCCCTGCAAGATGAGGCGTTGAGTGTGCCGAATGAGTTTGCTGCGCCGCAATCCAATATGAGTCAGAGCGATTATTTCAACATGGTTGAAAAAGGCAAAGCCTATATTGAGGCGGGCGACGTGTTTCAAGTGGTGCTGAGCCAACGCTTTAACATTGATTTCGACCTGCCGCCTTTCGACCTGTATCGCTCGCTGCGCCGCGTCAATCCTTCGCCCTATCTCTTCTTCTTAAATATGCGCGACTTTGCCGTTGTCGGCTCCAGCCCCGAAGTGCTGGTCGGCGTGAAAGACCGCGAAGTCAATATTCGCCCGATTGCCGGCACCCGCAAACGCGGCGCATCGCTGGCGGAGGACACCGCCATTAGCGCCGAACTATTGGTCGATGAAAAAGAGCGCGCCGAGCATCTCATGCTGCTTGATTTAGGGCGCAATGATGTCGGGCGGGTTTCTGAAATCGGCTCGATTCAGGTCAATACGGCGTTTGGTCTGCAAAAAACCTCGCACCTCATTCATATTGTGTCAGATGTCACCGGCACGCTGCGCCAAGACCTTGATGAGATTGATGCGCTGGTGGCTGGCTTTCCGGCGGGCACAGTATCCGGCGCGCCGAAAATTCGCGCTATGGAAATCATTGATGAATTGGAAACCGAGCGGCGCGGCATTTATTCCGGCTGTGTCGGTTATTTTTCGGCCAATGGCGATATGGACACATGCATCGCGCTGCGCACCGCCGTGGTGAAAGACAAAAAACTTTACGTGCAAGCCGGTGGCGGCGTTGTGTATGACAGCACCCCGCAAAATGAATATGATGAGACCGTGAATAAAGCCGCCGCCTTGTTTCGCGCCGCTGAGATTGCGCTACAACTGGCCGCCGACAGAAAGAACCGCCCTTAATGCTGACGCTTATCGATAATTATGACAGCTTCACCTTTAATCTGGTGCAATTCCTCGGCGATTTGGGCGCTGATTGTGAGGTCGTGCGTAATGATAAAACAACGCCGGATGAGGTGTTCGCCGCCAAGCCGAAAGCGATTATTTTATCGCCCGGCCCGTGCGACCCGGACAAGGCAGGCATTTGCCTCGAGCTGATTAAAGCCGCGCCCGACGATATGCCGATATTCGGCGTATGCCTCGGGCATCAATGTATCGGTCAGGCTTTTGGCGGCGATATTGTGCGCGCCGATAAAATCATGCACGGCAAGCTGAGTGCGCTTCAGCATAATGGCGCGGGCGTGTTTGACGGCCTGCCCGACCCGCTGAGCGTTACGCGCTATCATTCGCTGGTGATTGACCCGCCCAGCCTGCCTGATTGCCTTGAGGTGGCGGCGCAAACCGATGACGGAATTATTATGGCGGTGCGCCATAAGGGACGGCCCATATATGGTGTGCAGTTTCACCCTGAAAGCATTGCCACGGCGCATGGGCATAAATTGCTCGGCAATTTTTTGAAGACCGCCGGACTGAATGTGGCGGCAGATATTGCCCCGCAGCATTTGACGCTGGATGAAAAGCTGGAGGCCTAAATGGACGCTCAACCGGAAAAATTAAAACCGATATTGGCCATTTTGCAGGAAGGCCGTCCGCTGACCGGCGCAGAAGCCACCGCTGCTTTCGAGATTATTCTGAGCGGCGACGCCACGCCATCGCAAATCGGCGCTTTCCTCACAGCCTTGCGGTTGCGCGGCGAAACAGTGGATGAAATCGCTGCGGGCGTCAGCGTGATGCGCGCCAATGCGCTGAAGGTCAAAGTGCCGACCCATGTGCTGGACACGTGCGGCACGGGCGGCGATGGCAGCGGCTCTTATAATATCTCGACCGCCGTTGCGCTGGTCGCAGCAGCCTGCGGAGCCTATGTCGCCAAGCATGGCAATCGTGCCTTGAGTTCAAAATCCGGTTCTTCCGAAGTGCTTGAATCGCTGGGCGTGAAATTGGCTTTATCGCCGGACGCGCTGGAGCAATGCATTAATGATGTCGGCATTGGCTTTCTGTTTGCCCCGAACCATCACGCCGCCATGCGCCATGTCGGGCCGACGCGCCAAGAGCTTGGGTTCCGCACAATCTTTAATCTGCTTGGGCCGCTATCCAATCCGGCCGGTGCCAATCGGCAATTGCTCGGCGTGTTTGCGAAAGAATGGGTTGAACCGCTGGCGCATGTTTTAAAGAAACTCGGCTCAGAACGCGCTTGGGTGGTGCACGGCTCTGACGGCATGGATGAGTTGACCACCACCGGCCCCTCCACCGTCGCTGAATTGCGTAAAGGCGAGGTGAGCGTGTTTGAAGTGACGCCCGAAGAGGCCGGACTGGTACGCGCCAAGCCGCAGGATTTAATCGGCGGCACGCCGGACGACAACGCCGCCGCCATGACCGCTTTGCTGGATGGCGAAGCGGGTGCCTATCGCGACATTGTGCTGCTCAACACCGCCGCCGCGCTGATGGTTTGCAATAAGGCCGACAGCCTGAAAGAAGGCGTCGAAATGGCCGCGCTGGCGATTGATGATGGCGGGGCCAAAGCGGTGCTGGCCAATCTGGTCGCCACCACACAAAAACTGGCCGAGTGATGAGCGATATTCTCGACAAAATTACCGCCTATAAGCTGGACGAGATTGCCGCCGCCAAAGCGGTGCGGCCTTTGGCTGAGGTGGAGGCACAAGCGCAAGCCGCCGATGCGCCGCGTGGGTTTTTAAAATCATTGGAAGCCAAGCGCGACGCCGGACAAGCCGCGCTGATTGCCGAGATAAAAAAAGCGTCGCCCTCAAAAGGTCTTATCCGCGCTGACTTCAACCCGCCGCTCATTGCCGAAGCCTATGCGGCAGGCGGCGCGGCGTGTTTATCTGTGCTGACCGACAGCCCCAGCTTTCAAGGGGCGCCGGAATATCTGGTCGCGGCGCGCGCGGCCTGCGCCCTGCCCGTGCTGCGCAAAGACTTTATGTATGACACTTACCAAGTGGCTGAGGCGCGCAGTTGGGGCGCGGATGCGATTTTGATTATCATGGCCGCTGTCAGCGATGCCCAAGCCCAAGAGCTTTACGCGGCGACAACCGCCTATGGCATGGACGCGCTGTTTGAAGTGCACGATGCGCCCGAATTGACCCGCGCCCTCGCCCTCAATCCTAAGCTGCTGGGCATTAATAATCGCAATTTACGGACATTTGAGACCTCGCTGGACACCACTCGCCAGCTTATGGCGCAAACGCCCGATGATATTTTGCTGGTCAGCGAGAGCGGCATTAGCGGCAATGATGATGTGCGCGCCCTGATGGCCGACGGCGTTCCGGCTTTTCTGGTCGGTGAAAGCCTGATGCGCCAAGCCGATGTGACCGCCGCCACAAAAAAACTTATCGAATCATAAAAAACGGCCTTGCGGCAAAAAACGAATAAAAGTAGAACATAGGAGTTAGCGATTCGTTCTACTTTGACGTTTTATCCGGAGGGGCTCATGCTCACCAAAAAGCAATACGAACTTTTACTGTTCATTAATGAACGTCTGAAAGAGACCGGTGTATCGCCCAGCTTCGACGAAATGAAAGAAGCGCTTAATCTGAAATCCAAATCCGGCATTCATCGCCTCATCACGGCGCTTGAAGAGCGTGGCTTTATCAAGCGTCTGGCCCATCGTGCGCGCGCGCTTGAAGTCGTGAAATTGCCCGACACAATGGCCAGCTCCATGTCTGCGCCCAGCCGCGCCCCGACCGCGGCCAATGCACCACAAAATTCATCGCATAGCGCCCACTCTGCCAATGATGACAATGCTGTCACGGTTTCAGTGATGGGCCGCATTGCGGCAGGCACACCGATTGAGGCGCTGCAAGAAGAAGTCAATAAAATCTCCGTGCCGATTGAAATGATGCGCTCGGGCGACCATTACGCATTGGAAGTGCATGGCGACTCGATGATTGATGCCGGTATTTTTGACGGCGACACGGCGGTCATTCAAAGCGGTGCCACGGCTGAGAATGGCGAAATTATTGTCGCGCTGGTTGAAGGCCATGAAGCGACATTGAAACGTTTGCGCCGCAAGGGCGAAATGATTGCGCTGGAAGCCGCCAATCCGGCCTATGAAACACGCATTTTCCGCGCTGACCAGGTGCGGGTGCAGGGTCGCCTTGTCGGCCTGATGCGCAAATATTAATCACGCTCCCATAATCTTTCTCGGCGCATATATTGCGCCGTTAACGCCCCCTCTTTAATTGCAAATTGACGATGCCGACGCGTCTTGAAAGCGCGGCTGTCGAATAATTGCGCGCGGCACGGATAACGCGCCTCGGCAAAGGGCATGATAATCACATCTGCCTCGCGGCACGATTTTGTCAATCCGGCACTGCGGTCGTGATAGGCCAATTGCACCCCGTCTTGTAACACCAGCCGACAAGACGGGCGGCATGAAAGCGTTTCCGGTGTCAGCCCGTGATGACGCGCCAAGCGGTCAAGCTCATATTGTTTGCCGCGCTGGCGCAGCACAAACAACTCCGCCTCAGCTGTGCGCGCCACAATCAAATCACGTCCAAACATATGCAACGCTTGCCGCGCGCCCTGCCCGACGCCAAACAGCGCGATGAGTATCGGCAGCGCACCTATAAACCGCCAATTGTTCGGCACCAAACACAGCACACCAAAACCCAGACCGGCCAACGGCAGAGTGAAGGCGGCACTGGCTCCGGGCCGCCATAAAGCCCCGCTTATCGCGGTAAAATATGTGCCAATCGCCACCACGCTCTCAATGCCGGTTTGCATGAGAAATAATACTGGCTTTTCCAGCCCGACCGACATCAGCAATAAAGACAGCGGTGCCATTGGCATAATCAATGTGCCGAATATCGGCATGGCCAAAAGATTGGCAGGCAAGCCGAATGTGCCGACCTGTTGAATTCTGACAATGGCGATAAAACCGGTGACGCTGCCCGCAATGAGGCTGGTGAGAAACAGCGCCGAGCCATAACGCCAGATGCGCCGCCAAAACTGTTGCGCCAGCGATAAACGCTCCCAGCGCAAATGCAGCGTGTCGCGTTGCCGCCACGCCTCATAGACCGCAACCAAAGCCATGACGGCAGAAAAACTCATTTGAAATCCGGCTTGCAAAACCGCATGGGGCTGCCAAAGCAAAACCAATAAGGCGGCCCATAAAACATTGCGCATGGTAATCGCCGGACGGTCGAGCAGAATGGCGAGGAAGAATATTGCCAGCATGATATAGGCGCGCTGTGTCGCCACCCCCGCCCCCGATAAAAACAAATAGCCGGTGGCCGCGCTAAGCGAGATTATCGCGCAAGGTTTTCTGACATCGCGGCCCAAGACCAATCGCGGCGACAGCGCGGCCAGCAAGCGCAGCAGCGCATAAACCGATCCGGCAAACAGCGCCATATGCAGACCCGATATCGCCAACATATGCGCCAAGCCGCTATGACGAAACGCATCGCGCACGGATTTATCAATCGCGGCACGCACACCGGTCACCAAGGCAGCAGCAACCGGCCCGGTTTGCGGCGACATATGGGCGCGATAATAACGCGCCAACGCCAAGCGGCCCCGCGCCAAATAATGTCGCAAGGCCAAGTTTTGCGTGCAATCAACCGCATCAATCGCGCGCATAAAACCCTGCCCGCGCCGACCGGCAAACCACGCATCGCGGCGCGGGTCATAGCCGCCAATCAATATTGGCCTCGGCAAGGGCTGAATATCCGCTGTCAGCGTGATACCGCAGCCGGGTTGCGCGCGCACCAAATCCGCCTGCCTGCCGTAAAGGCGCACCATGAAAAAGCGCCCTTGCGCGTCTTGCAGCCGAATATCCCAGCGACTGCCCCGCGCTTGCGCTTCGTGCCATTCAACCATGCCGCTCACCTGCATCCGGCCAAAAACCGCCTCGCCGGTTTGCGTCGCCTCGTTATATGTGCGCGTTTGCGCCCAGCCAAAACCAAGCCCCATAGCCAGCAAAATATAGGCGACGCGCCTGAGCGATTGCGACCCGATATAACGCGCCGCCGCATAGATGAGCGCGGTCGCCGCCAGCATTGTGGGCGCGATAAAGGGTGACGGTTCATGCGGCCATAAAAGAAAAAACACAATGGCCAGCACAAACCCGCAAATCACCATAGAAAATTGACCTATATGCATATTGGGGCACAGCCGTTTTTTGTGGTATCAGCTATGCAAAGGTGACGCAGACCGAACAGTAACGCTAGCGACTGCAAGGCGAGGCTAAACCCATTTACACGCGATACGCGACACGCCATGCGCGACACCATGCGCGCCAGATAAAGAGATGCAGGAAACACGCAGGACCCTATGACAGACGCCACAAAAATCGTTACCCGCTTTGCCCCCTCACCGACCGGCTTTTTGCATATTGGCGGCGCGCGCACCGCTTTGTTTAATTGGGCCTTTGCGCGCCATCATGGCGGCACGTTTTTGCTACGCATTGAAGACACAGACCGCGCCCGCTCGACCCAAGAGGCGATGGACGCCATTCTTGAAGGCATGAATTGGCTGGGGCTGGAGGCCGATGGCGAGGTGTTTTACCAGCACGCCAATGCGCCACGCCATGTTGAGATTGCCGAGCAGCTTTTGGCCGCAGGCAAAGCCTATAAATGTTTTTGCACGCCGCAAGAAGTCGAGGCCATGCGCGAGAAAGCCCGCGCCGAGGGCAAGCCGCCGCGCTATGACGGCACATGCCGCCCCGATGGTGACGCGGTTAAACATGTTGAGGGCGCGCCCTTTGTTGTGCGCTTCAAAGCCCCGCAAAGCGGCGAGACGGTGATTGATGACGCGGTGCAAGGCCGCGTCGCCACCGCCAATGAGCAATTTGATGATTTGATTTTGCTGCGCTCTGACGGCTCGCCCACCTATATGTTGTCCGTTGTCGTTGATGACCATGATATGGGCGTGACCCATATTATTCGCGGGGATGACCATTTGACCAATGCGGCGCGGCAGGCGCAGATTTACGCCGCGCTTGAGTGGGAAGTGCCTCAATTCGCGCATATCCCGCTGATTCACGGTGCCGATGGCGCGAAGCTGTCCAAACGGCATGGCGCTTTGGGCGTCGAGGCCTATCGCGATATGGGCTATTTGCCCGAGGCCATGCGTAATTATCTCGCCCGTCTTGGCTGGAGCCACGGCGATGACGAGGTTTTCACCACGGCGCAACTGGTTGACTGGTTCGGGCTGGAGGCGATTGGTAAATCTCCGGCGCGTTTTGATACTGAAAAGCTCGATAATGTGAACGCACAGCACCTGAACAGGGCAGATGACGCGGATTTGGTGGCTGAAACCATCGCCCTTAACGGCGCATTGGCCGACTTCGCCGCGCCGCTGACCGCCGCCATGCCGCTATTGAAAGAGCGCGCCACCCGCCTGCCCGACCTTGCCGCCGATGCGGCGTTTTTGGCAGCAAAACGCCCGATTGCGGTGGATGAGAAGCTGCAAAAACATCTGAATGACGAAAATCTACCGCATTTGGCCGCATTGGCGCAAAAACTGGCGGATTTGCAGGATTGGTCGCATGACGCCATTGAGGCGGTCATGAAGGCCTATATGGAAACGAATGAGCTGAAAATGGGCAAAATCCTGCCGGTTTTCCGCGCCGCGCTGGTCGGCAGCAGTCAATCGCCCGGCATTTTCGATGTTTTGGCCCTATTGGATAAAACCGAGGCTTTGGCGCGCTTAAACGACCAAATTACCCGTTAAAAACAGTCTAAATCGGCGCAAAACAGGCCGCAGACGCTGGCTTGCCGCCATTTTATGTGCTATGAAACCGCCAGATAAGCAAAAAGGGAGACCATTATGAGCGACGACAGCGCAAAACTCGCCAGCCTCGGAAAAGACTATGAATTCGGCATTCACGAGGGCACAGTGGGGCCAAGCGTCATCGATGTCTCCTCGCTTTACGGTCAAACCGGTCAATTCACCTATGACCCGGGCTTTACCTCAACCGCAAGCTGCAAATCCACCATCACTTTTATTGATGGCGAAGAAGGCACATTGCTGCATCGCGGCTATCCGATTGAGCAATTGGCCGATAAGGGCAACTTTATCGAGACCTGCTATTTGCTGCTTTATGGCGAATTGCCGAGCGCTTCTGAATTGCAAGAATTTGAGGGCGCGATTACGCAACACACCATGTTGCACGAGCAAATGAACCGCTTCTTCCACGGCTTCCGCCGTGACGCCCACCCAATGGCCATTATGGTCGGTGTGGTTGGTGCTTTGTCAGCCTTTTACCATGACAGCACAGACATTAATGATGAAGAGCAGCGCCGCATTGCGAGCCGCCGCCTGATTGCCAAAATCCCGACCATTGCCGCGATGGCCTATAAATATTCAATCGGCCAGCCCTTTGTTTATCCGCGCAATGATCTCGATTATGCCGCCAACTTCTTGCATATGTGCTTCTCAGTGCCCTGCGAGGATATGAATATCAGTCCGGTGCTGGCGCGCGCCATGGATCGCATTTTCATTCTGCATGCTGACCACGAGCAAAACGCCTCGACCTCAACCGTGCGTTTGGCCGGTTCATCCGGTGCCAATCCGTTTGCCTGTGTCGCTGCCGGCATTGCCTGCCTGTGGGGCCCTAGCCATGGCGGTGCCAATGAGGCCGCGCTGGATATGCTGGCTGAAATCGGGTCGGTTGACCGCATTCCGGAATATGTGAAAAAAGCCAAAGACAAGGACGACCCGTTCCGTCTGATGGGCTTTGGTCACCGCGTTTATAAAAACTACGACCCGCGCGCCCGCGTGATGCAGAAGACCTGCCATGAAGTTTTGGGCGAGCTGGGCATTAAAGATGACCCGCTGCTTGATGTTGCGATGGAACTTGAGAAAATTGCGCTCAATGACGAATATTTCGTTGAGAAGAAACTCTATCCGAATATTGACTTCTATTCGGGCATCACGCTGAAAGCTATGGGCTTCCCGACATCCATGTTCACGGTTCTGTTCGCTCTGGCCCGCACGGTCGGTTGGATTGCCCAGTGGAATGAGATGATTGAAGACCCGAGTCAGCGCATTGGTCGCCCGCGTCAGCTTTATGTTGGTGCTGCGCCCCGCGATTATACGGATATCACTAAGCGCTAATTAAACCGGCACTTATGCAATCAAAGATAGTGTAAAGCCCGCGGCTCGGTCTGCGGGCTTTTCGCCTTCTTGGCGCATGGTCGGACGGAACGCGGACAGCATTGCGCGATATTGCGCGTTCACATCTTCGTTTTGCAACATGTCGAGCATGACCGGTGCAATCTCACCGGCATCGCAACGCTCTTGCAAAAACTCAGGCATGGCCGGTTTATCGAGAATGAGATTGACCAACACAACCGATGGCACGGGCATGATGCGAACCAGCAAGTCGCCCATCAGCCCCATATTATACGCCACCACAGTGGGCAATCCGGCCAAGGCCAGTTCCATCGTCGCTGTGCCCGACGACGCCAGAGCCGCGCGCGACGCATGAAAGGCGGCAAATTTATCGGCTTCATCTTCCACATAAATCGGCTTGCCCGGCCATTGCGCCGTCTTCTCGCGCACCAAATCGGCCATATGCGGCACCAGCGGAATAATCGGGCGCAGGCTCTCCATGCGGCCATCGAGATAGCGCAGCACTTGCCCGAACACCGGCACTAATTCCTTCACCTCACTAATGCGACTGCCCGGCAGCACAGCTAACGGAATATCGTTTTTCTTGAGGTGGTATTTTTTGGCGAAATCAGGCAGCGGCTCCAAGGCCTCCAATCGGTCAACAATCGGGTGACCGACAAAATGACAAGGCGGGCCATGATTGGCCTCGAAGACTTCCGGCTCAAAAGGCAGAAACGCCATCACCGCATCAAAATAGCGGCGCATCTTGCGCGCCCGCCCGCGTCGCCACGCCCATATATGCGGCGCGACATAGCAGATGATTTTGGTTTCCGGACGTTTGGCCTTCACCCGTTTCGCCACGCGGTGATTAAATTCCGGACTGTCAATCAGCACCATGACATCGGGTTCAACCGCCAGTGCATGGGCGACAGCCGCATCAACGCGCTTAAATAATTTCGGCAGGCGCGGCAGAATTTCCTTCAGCCCCATCACGGCGATTTCCGACATGGGGAAAATAGAAGCCAAACCCTGCGCCGCCATTTTAGGCCCGCCAATGCCGGTCATCATCACATCGGTTTCGCGCCGTTTCAACGCCTGCATTAAATCTGCGCCCAGCGCGTCGCCTGATGTTTCACCGGCAATAATCATAATGTGATGGGCCATGGCTAGCCCTCCAAGCCGAGCAGAAATAAACCTTTTTCCTCGGCCAAAGCGACCACAGCCGCAAAATCATCAAACAGCGTGCCGCCCGCCTCAAACACAATGCCCGCCAAATGCGCGGCGGCAGCCAGCTCAATCGTGCGGCAGCCAATCGCCGGAATATCAACGCGGCGGTCTTGCTGCGGCTTTGGCAGCTTGGCCAAGACGCCGCATTTTTGCGCCGCCGTGCCGAGGAACTCAGGTGATAGATCGCGCAAACGAACCAGCATGCCATCCGTCCCTTCGGGGCCTTCTACAGCCAAAACCAAACGGCGCCCAATGGCGACACTCTGGCCAATATCCTGCGCGCCCATAATGCCGGCAACTTCAATGGCGCGGTCAATATCAGCCTGATGCGCGTCATGGGCATGGCCGGTCTGCCGGCCGACACGGCCGGTTTGGTCGCCAAGAAAATCTTGCGCCGCCCGCACAGTGAGGCCGCGCATTTCAAAATAGGCAATAATGACTTTCAAAAGCTGGTCATCGCCCGCATGAACACCGGCCATGACTTGCTCAAGAAACCACTGCCCGCCTTCGTCGAAATCCAGCGTCTCAATATTCGGTCGTTGAATGCCGCCAATAATCACCATCTCGTCACAACCGGCTTCCAGCAGCGCATCGGCAGTGGCCTTTAAGTGGCCGATGGGCGATATCACATGCGGATAATTTTGCAGCGCGGCATCGGCTTCATCTTGCAGGGCGACGACAAATATGCCCGCCGCTTGCGCTGCCGCGATTTTGACCGGCAGCGCGCCGGAACCGGCGACAAGCCCCAGGGGTTTATCGGCAAGCATCTCACCCATTTTTATTTATTGCGCGGGGTGCAATAGCCCCGATTATGTTCGACGCGCATAAAGTCAACAACCTGTTGAACGCATGAGCTGTCGCCATATTCTTTCGCGGCTTTGGCCAGACGCGACATCAGCGCGCCCTCGCTCTCGACAAACAGGGATTTATGCAAAGCCCGCAATGAATTGATTTCAGCGCGGTCGAAATTACGCCGCTTCAAGCCGACAAGATTAAGGCCCGAGAGCACCGCCCGATTGCCGGTCGCCGCGCCAAACGGAATAACATCCTCAACCACCAGACTGCCCGCGCCGATAAAGGCATGCGCGCCAATGCGGCAAAACTGATGAACCCCCACCAGACCGCCGAGAATGGCAAAATCGCCGACCATCACATGGCCGCCCAAAGTGGCATTATTGGCGAGAATAACATTGTCGCCGACAATGCAATCATGCGCCACATGCGCGCCCATCATAAACAGGCCATCACTGCCGACTTTGGTCACCGCGCCACCGCCTTGCGTGCCCGGGTTCATGGTCACATGTTCGCGAATTTTATTGCGCGCGCCGATTTCCAGCGACACATCTTCATCGCCGAATTTCAAATCTTGCGGCACATGGCCAATAGAAGCGAAAGGATAAATATGGGTTTCATCGCCAATGCTGGTATTGCCGGTCACCGCGACATGGCTTTCCATCACCACGCCATCGCCGAGCTTCACATTGCCCGTCACCACACAATAAGGCCCGATGCTTACATCGGCGCCCAGCTTCACAGACTCATCAACAATCGCAGTTGGATGTACATTCCCCATGAGCTTGTGTTAAGGCGAGTTGAAAAGCGCAGCAAATAAAGGATTGTAACGGATTATTACGCAGCTTCAGAAAGCTTCAGTCGGCTTTTTTGGATTTCTCAGCCTGCTTTCGCTGGTGCGAGATAAATGCCTGATCGCGATAAAGCGCGCTGCGCAAACGCCCCGGTGAGCCGGCAATTTCACTATCGGCCGGAAATGAGCGCAGCACAGCGGCGTTTGCCGAAATAACACAGCGGTCGCCAATTTCAACATGGCCAGCCACTTTCGCACCGCCGCCCATTTGCACATAATCGCCCAGCGTCGTGCTGCCCGCTACGGCACAGCTTGCGGTGATAAAGCAATGGCGGCCAAGCTGCACATTATGGGCGATATGCACCAGATTATCGAGTTTACTGCCCTCGCCGATAACCGTGTCGGCCAATGCGCCACGGTCAATGGCCGCATTGCCGCCAATCTCAACATCAGCCTGCACAATCACCCGTCCCAATTGCGGGATTTTGATATGCGCCGCACCGGGCGCAAACCCGAAACCGTCACAGCCAATATTCGTCCCGCCATGCACAATCACGCGGTCACCGATAAGCGCATAGGTAATCGACGTATGCGCGCCAATCGTGCAATCGCGGCCCAGCACAACGCCATGCCCGATAAAACTATGCGCGCCAATATGGCAGCCATCACCAATTTCAGCACCCGCCCCAATCACCACATTCGGCTCAAGCACAACATTATCGCCCAGCACCGCATCAGGATGGATATTGCTTTCGGCAATCGCCCCGCGCGGTGGGCGGCTTCGCGCCGCGTCAGGAAAAAACATTTGAGTGATTTCAGCCATGCTGCGATAGGGGTCATCGCAAATAAGGGCGAGGCTTTGCGGCGGTACCAGCGCGGCATGCTCGGCCTTCACCAGCACGGCACCGGCATTGGTCGCCGCCAATTCGGCTTGTAATTTAATGTTGGAGAAGAAGGATAAATGGTTGCTGTCGGCGGCACTCAGCGAGGCCAGACCCGACAGCAACATATTTTCATCACGCGCTTCAATGCCGTTTTTTTCAGTCAGCACATCGACCGAGAACGGTCCGGCTGAGGTAAAAAAACGCGCATCAGCCATGAATTATCTGCCGTTTTTCGCAACCGGCACCGGCTTGACGGTGACCTTGGTCAATTTCTTATCAAGGCGCGAGACCAGCTCTTGGGTCACATCAATGGCCGGGCTGGCGAAAAACACGGCGTCGCGGCGCATGACGATATCGGCTTTGCGCTCTTTCGAAATATCCGACAATTCTTTCTCAGCCACTTTCACAATCTCAGCCGCTGCGCGTTGGCCACCGGCCTGAATGGATTGGCTTTTCTCATTCAGCGAGCGACGACGCTCCATTTCTTTCATCTGCAATTCTTCGACTTTTTTCTGCAGAGCTTCGGGTGCCAGCAATTTTTGCTGTTCCTTCAGCTTTTCAGCTTCGCTTTGCAGGCCTTTCAAAACATTCGCTTCATCGCTGCGGACTTTTTGCACCTGAGCTTCAAGTTGCTGGGCCATGCTTTGACCGGCTTTGGAAAGCGCAATTGCTCGATCCACATCAAAAACCAAGATAACCGGCTCGGCAAAAGCCGCCGGTGCAAATGTCAGGCTCGCAAGCACGAAAAATGCGGTCACTATTTTCTTCAACACGTTATTTCCCCTCTAGAAACTGGTTCCGATGGTAAACCGGAAAAATCTGGTCTGATCATAATCTTCTTTAACAAGTGGTTCAGCAAAGTCAAATCGCACCGGACCAAATGGCGAGCGCCAAGCAAAGCTTAAACCCGTGGTCGCCCGAAACGCCATTTCATCTTCAATCCGCTGACCGACGCTCGCAGTGGCATCGGTCTCCCCCAACACGCCGAAATCAACAAACAAATTGGCTCTGACACCGGACTCTCTCGACAGGCCAATCGGTAATGAAACCTGCGCTGTGCCAATCATGTAACGATTGGCGCCCAAGGCGATGCCGCCCGACGTGTCGGTGCCTGAGGCACTTAGCTGGCGCGGGCCGACGCCGCCGCGTTCAAAGCCACGAAAATCGCGACCGCCGCGAAAGAAGCGGTCCGTATATCTGATTGAGCCGCCCTTATAATCATGAATAATGCCGAGCGTGCCGCGCAGATGAAGAATCCACCCCTCGGCCAATTCCTCGAAGAAATTCGCTGATGCGCGTGTGCGTAAATAAGACACGTCGCCGCCCGGACCGGCAATGTCTTGGCCGAATGTCAAATTCCACCCATCCGTCGGATGGACGAAATCATCGCGCTGATCAATGGAATAGAAATAACCGAATTCCTGTTTGAACAAATTATAAGGCTGGGTGGTTGACTGAACGCCGCTATTGGTCAGCTCGTCATTTACGAAATTGGCAAATAGCGACAAGCGGCCATCCTCAGATAGCGGAAACCCTAAATTAAAACCAACACCGGTTTCATTTAATTCCAAGCCGCGCTGATAGTCATAATCGGTTTGGGTGTTGAACACTGAAAAACCGGCAGACACATCGCGCCCGAGAAAATACGGTTCGGTAAAGCCGATATTATAGCGCTGAACCTGATTAGAGACGCCGATATTGACGCGCAATTTTTGCCCGCGACCGAGAAAGTTGCGCTCCGACACAGAAAGCTGCGTGGTGAAATCCTCAGCCGAGGAATAACCGACGCCGAAACTCAATTCACCGGTCGGCATTTCGCGCACATTCACATCAATAATCGTTTGGTCCTCTTCAGTGCCCGGCGATTCCGTCACGCTGACATTGCTGAAGAAATTCAGGCCGCGCACGCTACGCTCAGAGCGCGACAGCAGAACCTTATTAAACGCATCACCCTCAACCAAGCGCATCTCGCGGCGAATGACATCATCCTTGGTGCGGCTATTGCCGTTAACATTCACCCGTTCAACATAAACGCGCGGGCCTTCATTAATGACATATTCAATATCAATGGTGGCCGCCTCGCGATTATTGCGCGGGCGCGGGCGGATATTGGCAAAGGCGAAACCGCTCTCGCCGACCAGCTTGGTCAGCGCATCAACGGTCTTATCAAGGGCGCGCTGGTCATATTGCTCGCCCGCCTGATGGGTGATTTGTTCTTCCAGCTCAACAATATCCAGCGTGTCCAATGAGGTGCTGATGCGCGCCTCGCCAAAGCTGTATTTTTGACCTTCTTCAATAACGAAGCTCACAAAAAAGGACTCGCCGTCACGAGTCAGTTCGGCATTTGTCGCCACGACAGAAAAATCAGCATAGCCTTTTGATAAATAATGCTGCCGCAATAATTCACCATCATAGGCGACGCGGTCGGGGTCGTAATTATCGCTGGACGAGAAAATGCGCCACCAACGGCTTTCGCGGGTGAGAATAATGCCGCGCAATTCATCATCGCTGAATACGCGATTGCCGAGAAAATTAATCGCGCTAATGCCGGTGGTTGGGCCTTCGCTGATTTCAAACACCAAATCCACGCGGTTTTGCGGCAGTTGAATGACTCTCGGTTCAATGCGCACGGCAAAGCGACCGGAACGTCGATAAAGCTCAATTTGGCGCTCTACATCATCTTGCACTTTGGCGCGGGTATAAATTTGGCGCGCCGACAACACGCCCTCTTTGCCGAGATTTTCATCGGTAATGGCCGAATTACCCTCAAAGCTGACGCGATTGACAATCGGGTTCTCGACCACGGTGACAACCAAGCCCTTGTCTTCGCGGCGGATGGTGACATCGGCAAACAGCCCTGAGGAGAAAAGCGTTTTCACCGATTGGTCAACCAAATCGGCCGCGTCTTTAATCCCCTCGCGCACCAGCATATAGGTCAGCACGGTTTCATCTTCGACGCGCTGCGTGCCCTCGACGCGGATAAACTCAATCGGCTCACCGATTTCAGCGCGCGCCGGAATCGATGCCAAAGCGAGCGCCAATAGGCAAAATAAAATGCGGCTCAAAAAGCGGGAGACAATCATTAAGAAATCCAATTAACCGAAGAACGCGACAACGCTCTCAAAAACATTGAGACGGGCCAAATCATTCCACGTCACAAATAGGAATAACATCATCACCATTGAAAGCCCGATACGCATTCCGATTTCCTGCGCGCGTTCTGACATTGGCTTACCGAAAACCGCCTCATAAGCATAAAAGGCGAGATGCCCCCCATCCAACATGGGAATGGGAAACAGATTAATCAGGCCGATACTGACGGATAAAACAGCCGTCAAATTAATGAGGGCGACAAAGCCCAGCGTTGCCGTTTGGCCCGATAATTGAGCGATGCGGATAGGCCCGCCAAGGCTTTCCGCACTTTCACGGCCCATAATGATGCGGCCCAGCACGATGAAAGTTTGCTCGACGATGAAATAACTTTCTTCCGCGCCCATCCAAATGGCGGTCAGCGGATTATAGCGCACATGGCGAATACTATTCTCATCAGCGTTCACCGCGACGCCCAAACGCCCGACATGATATTCATTGCCAAAGCGGTCAACTTCCAAAACCCTATCGGGCGTGGCGCGCAAAACCTCAATCGCGCCATCGCGTTCAACACTAAAGTCCAAAGGCACACCGGCGCTGACCGTTACCAGTCGGCGCACTTGCGAGAAGGTGGAAATCTCATCGCCATTAATCGCCACAATCAAATCACCGGTTTCCATCCCGGCGCGCGCGGCGGCGCTCTCCTCAACCACGGTTCCGATAACCGGGTCGGTAATGCGCTGTCCCAGCAATGTGTAAAGCGAGGCGAAAATCACAATCGCCAAAATGAAATTGGCGACAGGCCCGGCGGCGACAACAATGGCGCGCTGCCAAAGCGGTTTAAAAAACAGCGTGTCGGAGCGCGCATCCTCTGGCAGTTCTTTCAGCTTATCCGCGTCCGGAGCGCTGGCTTCGTTTTCATCGCCAAAAAATTTGACGTAACCGCCCAGCGGCAACCAGCCGATTTTCCATTGCGTACCGTGCTTGTCGTGCCAGCTTGCCAGCGCGCGCCCAAAACCGACCGAAAACACTTCAACGCGCACACCGCAACGGCGCGCAGCATAAAAATGGCCGAGTTCGTGAAAGAAAACGACAATGGTCAAGACAAACAAAAACGGCACGATATAGGCTAGGCCAAGTGCGCCGTAAAGATAGTTAATCGCTTCCAATTTAAGCTCCCAAAACTTGCTGCATTATGACCTTTTTTCGCATGAGTTAAAGACCTTTAGCACGAAACATTCTGCCCCTGAAATGCGGCAGAATCGTGCCCTAAAATGCGGCAATAATGTCACGCGCCTGCGCCCGAGCCTCAGCATCAATCGCGGGCAAAGCCGCCACATCATCTCCACCCTCACACGCTGCCTTTTGCAAAACCGCATCCACCGTCTCGGCAATTTGCAAAAATCCGATACGCCCTTCCAAAAACGCCGCCACCGCCACCTCATTGGCGGCATTGAGCCGCGCCGGTGCCGACCCATCAGCCCGCATCGCCGCCTCAGCCAAAGCCAGACAAGGAAATTGCGCGCGGTCAATAGCGGCAAAATCAAGCCGCCCTTGCGCCGCCAAATCAAGCGGAGCAACGCCCGCATCAATGCGCTCGGGATAGGCCATGCAATAAGCCAGCGGCACACGCATATCGGGGCTGCCTTTTTGCGCCAGCACACTGCCATCGGCAAAATAAACCAGCCCATGCACAATGGATTGCGGATGAATGAGCGCGTCCAGCTTCTCAGGCGGCACATCAAATAAATGCCGCGCCTCAATTAATTCCAGCCCCTTATTCATCATGGTCGCGCTATCGACGGATATTTTCGCACCCATATCCCAATTCGGATGCGCCACAGCCTGCGCCGGTGTCACTGCGCGCATTTCCTCATAAGACATCTCACGAAACGGCCCGCCCGAGGCAGTGAGCACAATCTTATCGACATGGCGCAAATCGCCCGGTCCCTGCAAAAGCTGAAACACCGCATTATGCTCGCTATCAACCGGCAGAATTTGCGTGCCATGCTGCGCCGCCACGCGCATCAGTTGACGCCCACCGGCGACCAGCGCCTCTTTATTCGCCAAGGCCAAAGCGCCACCCTGGCGCGCGCACATAATGGATGGAGCGAGACCGGCAAAACCGACAATCCCCATAATCGCAATATCGCATTTCTGCTGCGCCATTTGCGCGAGGCCATCCGCGCCAACCCAAATATCACCGCTAAAATCGGGCAGAGCGGCGACCAGTTTTGCGCGCCCTGCTTCATCACCAATCACCAAAATTGACGGGTTAAATCGCCACGCAATATCAGCCAGCTTATCGACATTGCCATCGGCACTGGCGGCCAATAGCGAAAAGCGGTCGGCATGGCGCGCCATTAAATCAAGCGTATTATCGCCAATCGTACCGGTTGCGCCGAAAAGAGAAACCTGCCGCATGGCTACCAAATCCAAAGCGCGGCCGATGACGCGCCGCCGCGCCATAGCACAATCGCATAAGCAATAATGAGCACGCCAATCAGCCCGTCAACGCGGTCAAGCAAACCGCCATGGCCCGGAATAATCGCGCCGGAATCCTTCACATCGAACCGGCGTTTTATGGCGCTTTCAAATAAATCTGCCGCCTGCGCCATGATGGCGAGCAATGGCGCGAGAATGAGAATGCTGGTGAACTGCATATGCCCGAAGCCGAAACCGACCACGGTGAGAAAGGATAAAATACCCGCCAATGCCGCGCCCACCATGCCGCCGAAAAGACCGGCCCATGTTTTTTTCGGCGAGATGACCGGTGCCAATTTCGGCCCGCCGATAATTTTTCCGGCAAACATGGCGAAAATATCAACCGCCCAAACCGATAAAAGAATATAGCCGATGATAAATTCGCCCAGCGCATCCTCGCGCAAATATTGCGCCACCACCAAAGGCAGCGCGACATAATAAAGCCCGCCGACCAATGGCCCCAAGCGACGCCCTTTGGCCAGCGCAAATGTGGCCGCGACCAGTGAGGCGACAATGATGAGCGCCACCGCATCCACCGCGCCTGCCCACAGCCCAAAGGCCAAAATCGCCACCACGGCCAGGCCAAGAATACGTCCATTATCGGCTGAGGCGGCCAGCAAATTGGCCCATTCGCGGGCCATTAAAAATCCGGCAATGGCGAGTAAAAGCGTAAATGACCAGCCGCCGAATACCACCGGCGCAATGACGAAAGGCAATAACACCAATGCCGAGCGCACGCGCTGCACTAAGCCTTCAAATTTTGCCGGTGCGTCTGCCATATCCCCCCTGCCTATCAGTCTATCTCGCCACGGGCGGAAACCAGACCGAAGCGGCGTTCTCGGTCGGCATAAAAGGCAATCGCGGCTTCCAAATCAGCGCGCGAAAAATCCGGCCATAAAACATCGGTGAAATAAAGCTCGGCATAAGCACTTTGCCAGAGCATGAAATTGCTCAAACGCGACTCGCCACTGGTCCGAATAATAAGGTCAGGATTGGGCATGCCGGCGGTTAACAACTCCGCCGCCAGCACATCGGCATTGATTGATTCCGGATCCAGCGTGCCATTGGCGGCGCGACGCGCCAAACGCGACGCGGCATCGGCCAGCTCCTCGCGGCCCCCATAATTAAAGGCAATCTGCAAAAACAAACGGCTATTATTGGCGGTCAGACTCTCGGCGCGGTCAATCAGGCCACAAATCTTATCGGATAATCCCTCGCGCCGCCCAATCACGCGCACCCGCACACCCTCGCCGTGCAAATCGGCCAAATCGCTTTCAATATAACGCTCCAGCAACGACATGAGAAAACTCACCTCAGTGCGCGGACGCCCCCAATTTTCGGTCGAGAAAGAAAACACGGTGAGATGTTGCACACCCAAATCGCCGCTATCTTTCACAATGCGACGCAAGGCTTCGACACCGGCGCGATGGCCTTCGCGGCGTTCTTGCCCGCGTGCCTGCGCCCAACGCCCATTGCCGTCCATAATCAAAGCGATATGGCTCGGCAGTCGGCTGGTATCGTCGTCTTTTTGCATGACCTCAGACCTGGCGGATTTCGCCCTCTTTCGTCTCAAGCGTCTCGTCAACTTGCTTGATGAATTTATCGGTCAATTCCTGAACTTCATCGGCATAAAGCTTGGCGTCATCTTGCGAGATGTCGCTGTCTTTTTCAGATTTCTTAATTTGGTCCATGCCATCGCGGCGCACATTACGCACAGCGACGCGGGCCTGCTCGGCATAACCGCCTGCCACTTTAACCAATTCCTCGCGCCGTTCCTCGTTCAATTCCGGCAGCGGAATGCGAATAAGCTGGCCCTCAGTCATCGGGTTGAGGCCCAAATTGCTCTCACGAATGGCTTTCTCAGTCGCCGCAACCTGCCCTTTATCCCAAACTTGCACGGTCAAGAGACGCGGCTCAGGCACTGACACGGTGCCGACTTGTGCAATCGGCATCATTTGGCCATAGGCATCAACCATAATCGGCTCAAGCAAGCCCGCGCTTGCCCGACCGGTACGCAGCCCTGCCAAATCAGTTTTGAAGGACGCCAAAGCGCCATCCATGCGACGTTCAATATCATCAATATCAATGCTCATATCTGCCTCTATCTGCAATTGGCCCCGACCGCAATCTCGGCCTCTTCTCCAACATCAGTCCCGAACAATGGTGCAAGCGCCTTCGCCTTGCAAGACCTGAACGAAGCCGCCCGATGTTTGGATTGAGAAAACCACAATGGGAATTTCGTTTTCACGCGACAGCGCAACGGCGGACGCATCCATTACTTTTAAATCTTTCGACAGCACTTCCATATAGCTCAGCGTGTCGAAACGCTCGGCATTTTTGTCTTGTTTCGGGTCAGCCGAATAAACGCCATCCACATTCGTGCCCTTCATCAGGGCATCGCAATTCATTTCTGCGGCGCGCAGGGCCGCCGCCGTGTCTGTGGTGAAAAACGGATTTCCAGTGCCGGCGGCAAAAATAACCACGCGGCCCTTTTCCATATGGCGTGTGGCGCGGCGGCGAATATAAGGCTCGCAAACCGTGCTCATCGGAATGGCGGATAAAACACGGGTCGGCACGCCCATGCGCTCCAGCCCGTTTTGCATGGCCAGCGCATTCATCACTGTCGCCAACATGCCCATATAATCGGCCGAGGAGCGGTCCATGCCATCTGCCGCACCGGCAAGGCCGCGAAATATATTACCGCCGCCAATGACCATGCACACTTCAACGCCCAGCGCGATGGCCTGCTTCACCTCATCGGCAATGCGGTCAACCGTGGCAACATCAATGCCATATTGCCCTTCGCCCATCAGGGCTTCGCCGGAGACTTTCAGGAGTACCCGTTTGAAACGCTGTTTTTCCGCCATGTTACCCTCTCTTTAGATGCAGCAACTATGGCGCGATTCCGGTTTGACGCGCTACGGCCTAGCTTCCGCTAACAGCCGCGGCAACCTCAGCTGCGAAATCGGCCTCTTCGCCCTTATCGACGCCCTCGCCCAGTTCAAAACGAACAAAGCCTTTCAGCGCGACCGGCGCACCAACATCGTCACCTGCATTTTTCAGCAATTTTTCAATGCGGGTTTCGCCATCAATCACGAAAGTTTGGCTGGTCAATACAACTTCTTCATAGAATTTGCGCAGACGCCCTTCGACCATTTTTTCAATAATCTCATCCGGCTTGCCGCTCTCTTTCGCTTCGGCAATCAAAACCGCGCGCTCGCGCTCAATCTCAGCCGGGTCGAGGTCATCAATATTGGCAGCCAGCGGATTGGTCGCCGCCACATGCATGGCCAATTGGCGCCCCAAAGCGTCCAGCTTGGCTGTATCACCGGTCGATTCCAGTGCCACCAAAACGCCGATTTTGCCGAGGCCTTCAACAACCTGATTGTGAATATAGCTGGCAACAATGCCGTTTTCGACAGTCAGCTTCTCAGAGCGGCGCACATTCATATTCTCGCCAATCGTGCCGACCATTTCAGTTACATGGTCTTGCACTGATTTACCGGCACCCGGATAATCCGCTGCCAGCAAACCATCATGGCCGTCAGCCGCCAATGCCGCGCCTGCAATATCGCCAACCATAGACTGGAAGGTTTCATTACGCGCCACAAAGTCAGTCTCAGAATTAACTTCCACAACGGCACCGGAAGTGCCTTCAGACGCCACGCCGACCAGACCGTCAGCCGCGACGCGACCGGCTTTTTTAGCCGCTTTGGCGAGGCCTTTTGTGCGCAGCCAATCAACGGCAGCAGCCATATCGCCATCACATTCTTGCAAGGCGGTTTTACAATCCATCATGCCCGCGCCAGCTGTCTCGCGCAGTTCTTTGACCATTGATGCAGTAATTTCACTCATGGGAGATCTCCAATTATATCCGCGGCAGGCTAGCTATCAGAGCTATCGGCTTTTTCGTCTTCAGCAGCAGGTGCCTCTTCAGCAGGTGCAGCCTCTTCGGCAGGCGCAGCTTCTTCAGCAACAGGTGCTGCTTCGGCAGGCGCTTCCTCAACAGGGGCAGCTTCTTCCAAAGCCGGTTCAGCAATCGGCTCTTCAGCCGCGCCGAGGTCGATGCCCGCAGACGAGCTGCTTTCTTCAATGCCCGCAATCACGGCTTTTGAAATCAGACCGCAATAAAGCTCAATGGCGCGCGCGGCGTCATCATTACCGGGAATGGGATAATCAATATGGTCCGGGTCGCAATTACTATCGACAATGGCAATCACCGGGATGCCCAGCGTTTTGGCTTCGGCAATGGCAATCGCTTCTTTATTGGTGTCCACGACGAACATTAATTCAGGCACGCCGCCCATTTCTTTAATGCCGCCCAGCGCACGTTCCAGCTTTTCGCGTTCGCGTGTCAGATTGAGGATTTCTTTTTTGGTCAAGCCACCGGCACCGTCGCCGTCCAGCTTTTCTTCCAACTCGCGCAAGCGCTTGATGGAATTGGAAATGGTTTGCCAGTTGGTCAGCGTGCCGCCGAGCCAACGAGAATTCATGAAATATTGAGCGCATTGACCGGCATGGCGGGCAATCGGCTCGCTGGCCTGGCGCTTGGTGCCGACAAACAGCACACGGCCGCCTGAGGCCACAACGTCTTTAACCTGAACCAGCGCTTGATGCAGCATGGGAACGGTTTTCGACAAATCCATAATATGAATACCGTTGCGGTCACCGAAAATATACGGTGCCATTTTAGGGTTCCAACGGTGGGTTTGGTGTCCAAAATGCACCCCTGCTTCCAGCAGTTGACGCATGTTGTAATCGGGCAGTGCAGCCATTGCGTTGCCTTCCTTTCTCTCGTTTGTCCGCCGCAGGGCTATCATCGAACACCATGTCCGACACGAAGAGCACCCGGCAATTGGGCATTCCCTGCGTGAGTAATGCGCGTGGTATAGGCAAAAACAGCCCGAAGGGCAAGCGATTTAATCGGCTAAAAGCTAAACTTCATCAACATGAAGGACGCCGGGCACGGCCTTAATGGCTCCGGCAATGCGCGGGTTAATGGCGTATTTATTCGGCAGGCGCATTTCCACCTCGCGCTCGGGCGTCATAATCACCAATGACACTTCCCCGCCGCGCTTATGTTTGGGCTGTTCAACCGCCTCAAGGCGCGTGCGCAGCCCCTCACAGGCTTCCGGTTTTTCGACAAAAATCCGCAAGCCCGCTTCCGTATTGGCCACCACATCATCAACCGGTCGCAGGCTTTGCGCCAGCAAGCGCATTTCGCCATCCTCGCGCTCTATGCTGACCGTTGCCACCACCAGCGCGCCGACTTGCAATATCTCGCGCGAGCCGTTCAGCACTTCCGAGAAGGCGGTCATCTCAAATTGCCCCGTCGCGTCAGACAGGGTGATGAAGGCAAATGGGTTGCCCTTTTTGGATTTGCGCTCATCGACCTTAATCACCGCACCGGCCACCATGACTTCTTTTTCGACGCGGGTTTCCAAATCCTCAAAAGAGGCGACGCGGGTGCGTTGCAGAAGCGATTTATAATCATCCAACGGATGGCCGGAGAGGAAAAAGCCAATGGCGTTAAACTCATGCGTCAGCCGGTCAATGGTTGACCACGGCACAAGCGGCGGCGGCAGTTTCGCGCTTTCGCTCACATCGGCCTCGCCAAACAGGTTTTCTTGATTGGTCTCTTTTTCGGTCTGGGTGATGCTGGCCTCGCCCAACAGCATTTCAATGCCGCCCATCAGCTTGGCGCGGTCAGGCTCCAGACTGTCGAGCGCCCCCGCCGCAATGAGATGCTCCAGCAGCCGTTTATTCAGCCCAATGCCCGCCGTGCGCCGCGCAAAATCAAACACATCTTTAAACGGGCCGTTTTCTTTCCGCTCCTCGACCAATAAGTGCATGGCTTGCGTGCCGACATTGCGGATGGCGGAAAGCGCATAAAACACTTCATTCCCGTCAATCGCAAAGCGCGCCTCAGATTTATTGACATCGGGAATACACACGGTGATGTCGTGCTTGGCGGCGTCTTGCTTGAAGATGTTCAGCTTGTCCGTGCGCTCAAAATCCAGCGACATGGAGGCGGCATAAAACGCCACCGGATGATTGGCCTTCAGCCATGCGGTTTGATAGGCAATCAGCGCATAGGCGGCGGCGTGGCTTTTGTTAAAACCGTAACCGGCGAAGCTGTCCACTTGGTCGAAAATTTCCGAGGCTTTGTTTTTCGGCACACCGCCCTCAACCGCGCCATCGACAAAGCGCGCTTTTTGCGCCGCCATTTCTTCCTTAATCTTTTTACCCATGGCGCGGCGCAGCAGGTCCGCCTCGCCCAATGAATATCCTGACAGGGTCTGCGCGATTTGCATCACCTGCTCCTGATAAATCATCACGCCATAGGTCTCCTGCAAAATCGGTTGCAGCGTGTCATAAAGATAATCGAGCTCTTTCTCGCCCTTTTTGCGGGCAATATAGAGCGGGATATTATCCATCGGGCCAGGGCGATAAAGCGCCACCAAAGCGATGATATCCTCAAATTTATCGGGCTTCATTTTGCGCAGCACATCGCGCATGCCCGCGCTTTCCAGCTGAAACACGCCCACCGTATCGCCGCGCCCCATCAGTTCATAGGTCGCCGTGTCGTCAAGCGGCAGCGCATTAATGTCGAGCGTGACGCCGGTTTCGGCCAAAAGCTCAACCGCTTTTTCCAACACGGTCAGCGTTTTCAGACCCAAAAAGTCAAACTTCACCAGCCCGGCTTTTTCGACCCATTTCATGTTGAATTGCGTCACCGGCATATCGGATTTCGGATCGCGATAAAGCGGCACAAGCTCCTGCAAGGGGCGGTCGCCAATCACCACACCGGCGGCGTGGGTTGAGGCGTGGCGATACAGCCCCTCCAATTTCAGGCTGATTTCCATCAATTCAGCCACTTGCGGGTCGCTGTCGCGCTCGGCTTGCAGGCGCGGCTCAAGCTCAATCGCCTCGGCCAAGGTCACCGGATTGGCCGGATTATTCGGCACCATTTTGCACAAGCGGTCAATTTGCCCATAGGGCATTTGCAGCACCCGCCCGACATCGCGCAATACGGCGCGCGCTTGCAGCTTTCCGAAAGTGATGATTTGCGCCACTTGGGCGCGGCCATATTTCTGCTGCACATAGCTGATGACTTCATCACGCCGCGATTGGCAGAAATCAATATCAAAGTCGGGCATGGAGACGCGCTCAGGGTTCAAAAACCGCTCAAACAGCAAGCCGAAACGCAGCGGGTCAAGGTCGGTAATGGTCAAGGCCCAAGCAACCACCGAACCGGCACCCGACCCCCGCCCCGGGCCGACCGCGATATTCTGATTTTTCGCCCATTTGATAAAATCCGCAACAATCAAGAAATAGCCCGGAAAGCCCATATCGCCGATGACTTTAAGCTCAAAGGCCAGCCGGTCGCGATAAGCCTGCTCATCCATAGCGGGTTCGACCTGTTTGAGGCGCGCCATTAAACCGTCTTCGGCCTGCTGCGCCAGTTCCGCCAATTCATCGCGATTTGAGAAAGCAGGCAATATCGGTGCGTGTTCGGTCGGACGGAACGCGCAACGCTGGGCAATCTCAACCGTGTTGTCGAGCGCTTCCGGCAAATCGGCAAACAGCGCGCACATTTCCTCGGCAGATTTCAGGCGATGGTCAGGCGTCAGGCGGCGGCGGTCTTGCTCATTAATATAGCGCCCCTCGGCAATGCAAATCAGCGCGTCATGGGCGCGATAATCATCCTCAGAGGCGAAATAAGCCTGATTGGTGGCGACCAAAGGCAAGTCCATATCATAGGCAAAATCGACCAGCGCCTCCTCCACATCATTGGATTCTGCATCTGTGTAACGCTGAAGTTCTATATAAAGATTATCTTTGAAAGCATTGTTTAACATAGCTATTTTATTTTTTGCGGTGTCAGTCTGGCCATTTGCCAGCGCTTTATTTATCAGCCCATCTGGCCCGCCCGTCAGACAAATCAACCCCTCAGCCGCGCCCGCAATATCGTCCATCGACACGCCCGGGCCTTCCTTGCCATCGCTCTCCAAATGCGCCGCACTAATCAGCGCCATCAGGTTCAAATAGCCCGCCTCATTCTTCACCAGCAGCGCCATGTCCCCGCTATCCTCGCCATCGCGAATATGCAGCGTCGCGCCGATAATCGGCTGCACACCCAAACCGGCGGCGGTTTCGGCAAATTCCAATGCGCCGAAAAGATTATTGCGATCGGTCACGGCCAAAGCCGGCATGGACGCGGCCAACGCGGTTTGCGTCAAGGTTTTGACGGGGAGCGCGCCCTCAAGCAGCGAATAAGCGCTATGGGTGCGTAAATGAACAAATTTAGGCCGCATCAGACGGGTCTCTGCTGGTTCTTCTATTTTTTCTGCTTCTGACATAACGCACACAACCGGAATCACTAAAGTGAAACCAGTTTAGCGCAGCCGCGCAGCGTGTCAGCAAAGCAAAGATATTTTGAGGGGGATAACCCGCCCTCATAGCGTCAAATTAGCCAATTGTAGAGGCAAGCGCTTGGCCGATTGCCCCCCACATAATGATGGCGGTGCCCATGCCCAGCAAGGTGCAGATGGCGGCAATGTCTTCCAAAATGTTTTTCATCGTTCTATCTCCTATTGCAGGTAATATGTTCTGCTTTTGTTCTTTTGTCAACAGAAATAAAAACGCGTTAATTCAACGGCTTATCTAGTTTTGTGTGATTTTTCCGTCGTGCAGCCGCACGATACGGTCAGCGCGGGCGGCCAAGTCCAAATCATGCGTCGCTAGCAATATCGCCGTGCCCTGCTCGCGGGCTTCGGCAAACAGCAAATCAGCGACCTTTTCTCCCGCCGCAGCGTCGAGACTGCCGGTCGGCTCATCGGCCAAAACCAGAGATGGCTGATTGGCCAGCGCGCGCGCAATCGCAACACGCTGCTGCTCGCCACCCGAAAGCTGCGACGGCAAATGTGTGGCGCGGTCAGCCAAGCCAAGCCGCTCCAGCGCGATGAGCGCATCTTGCATGGCAGAGGCCCGCGCCCGTCCGGCCAGTCGCGCCGGTAGTGCGATATTTTCCTGCGCCGTAAACTCCGGCAGCAGATTATGCGCCTGATAGACAAAGCCTATATGCTGCAAGCGCAAGGCCGTGCGCGTTGCCTCATTCTCGGTATCAATCACCGCGCCGCCCAAGGATATGGTGCCGCCATCGGGCTTTTCCAACAGGCCGACAATATGCAACAAGCTCGACTTGCCCGAACCGGACGGCCCGACCAGAGCCACAACCTCACCCGCCGCCAATGTCAGCGACGCGCCTTGCAGCACATTCAGCGCGCGCGGCCCCTGCTCAAAACGGCGTTCAATGCCATCAATGACGAGATTATCGCTACTCATTGCGTAATAACTCCACCGGCTCTTGCGCGGCGGCGCGCCACGCCGGATAAAGCGTTGAGAGGAATGAGAGGGTTAGGGCCATCAGCGCGATTTGCGCCACATCAGCCGGTAATATCAAGGCGGGCATACGCTCAAGGAAATACACCTCAGCCGGAAACAGATTGGCTCCGGTTGCCCAAATCAGAAACTGGCGAATTTCTTCAATATAAGTGCTGAACACCACACCGGCGACCAGCCCGGCCAAAGTGCCGACAACGCCAATACTGGCCCCGGTGATGAAGAACACGCGCATAATCATGCCACGGCTTGCGCCCATTGAGCGCAACACCGCAATATCGCGGCCCTTATCGCGCACCAGCATGATGAGGCCCGAAACAATATTCAGCGCGGCGACCAGCAAAATCATGGTCAGGATAATGAACATGACATTGCGTTCAACCTCCAGTGCCCCCGCCAATGTGCGATTGCTTTGCTTCCAATCGGTCAGATAATTGCCCTCACCCGCCGCGGCGCGTAAATCGGGCGCGCGCATATCTATCAAATCCGGGTCATCAATAATCACGTCAACCGTGCCCTGATGCGGCCCAAAGCCGAAAAAGCGCGACGCCGTATCAATTGAGGTGAAGGTGAAATTCAAATCATATTCCGACAGGCCGACGCGAAAAATCGCCACCAGCTTAAACTGGCGCAAGCGCGGGGCCGTGCCGAAGGGCGTAATTGTGCCGCGCGGCGAGATAAGCGATATTTTTTGCCCGACCTTAAAGCCGAAACGCTCGGCCAGACGCGCCCCAATGGCAATCGTCTTCGGCGCGTCCAAATCGGCTAATGCGCCCTCAATAATATTGCCCTCAAGGCTCGGCAATTGTTGCAGCTTGTCAATCGGCAGCCCTCGCAGCAAGACACCGCGTGCCGCATCGCCCGAGGACAGCATAGCCTGCCCGTCCACCAAAGGCGTGGCCAGCACCACACCGTCAACCTCTTGCAGACGCGCCGCCAGCGCATCGCGATCAACAAAACGTGATTCATAAGCGCGAATGGTGGCGTGGCCGTTAACGCCCAAAATCCGGTCGAGCAAATCGGCCCGAAAGCCGGTCATCACCGCTATCACGACAATCAGCGTCGCCACGCCCAGCATAATGCCCAGAAAAGAGAAACCGGCAATGACCGAGATAAAGCTCTCGCGCCGCTTGGCGCGCAAATAACGCCCCGCAATATGCCATTCAAGAGAGCTGAAAGCCTTGCTCATTCATCTGCCCATTTCTTTTATTTTTCAGGCGGCGCGGATAAGAGAGCCACCGCGGCATCCAATGCCAACACCTGCTTTTCGCCGGTGGCACGGTTTTTCACTTCAACCTCACCCTTATCGGCCCCACGCGGGCCAATCACGGCTTGCCAGGGCAGACCGATTAAATCCATATCAGAAAACTTCGTTCCGGCGCGTTCATCCCTATCATCATAAAGCACATCAAGGCCGTTTTGTGTCAGCGCGTCATGCAGTTTTTCGCATAGCGCGTCGCAGCCCTCATGACCGGTTTTCAAATTGACCAGCCCAATGTGAAACGGTGCCACTGCCCACGGCCAAATAATGCCGTCATCATCATGGCTGGCCTCAACAATGCCGCCAACCAGACGCGACACGCCTATGCCGTAAGAGCCGCTATGCACGGCGACATCTTTGCCGTCCGGACCGGTCACCATCGCCTTCATCGGCTCGGAATATTTTTGGCCGAAATAGAAAATATGGCCAACCTCAATACCGCGCGCGGTTAATTGCTTATCGCCGGGCACATTGGCGGCAAATTCATCGCCATCATGCATCTCATCCGTGCGGGCATAATATTGCGTAAAGGCGTCAATCACCGGCGACAAGTCGCCCTCATAATCGGCTTCCGGCACAGGCAGGTCGAGAATATCGGCGTGGCAGAAGACTTCGGATTCTCCGGTCTCCGCCAAAATAATGAATTCATGGCTCAAATCGCCGCCAATCGGGCCGGTATCCGCCGCCATCGGCAAGGCTTTCAGCCCCATGCGGCGAAAGCTGCGCAAATAAGCGACAAACATTTTTTGGTAAGCGCGCCGCGCCGATGCCTCGTCAATATCGAAGCTATAGGCATCCTTCATCAGAAACTCGCGCCCACGCATCACGCCGAAACGCGGGCGGATTTCATCTCGGAATTTCCATTGAATGTGATAAAGGTTTTTCGGCAAATCGCGATAGCTGCGGACATTATCGCGGAAAATTTGGGTGATTAATTCCTCATTGGTCGGCCCATAAAGCAGGTCGCGCTCATGGCGGTCAGTGATGCGCAGCATCTCTTTGCCGTAATCCTCATAACGCCCGGACTCGCGCCAGATTTCTGCCGGTTGCAGGGTCGGCATCAACACCTCAATCGCTCCGGCGCGGTCTTGCTCTTCGCGCACAATGCGCTCGATTTTGCGCAGCACGCGCAAGCCCAGCGGCAGCCAGCTATAAATCCCCGCCGCGCTTTGGCGCACCATACCCGCGCGCAGCATTAATCGATGCGAGACAATCTGCGCTTCGCTCGGGTTTTCCTTCAGGGTCGGTAAAAAATACTCCGACAGACGCATGAATCTTTCCTTGTCCTAGGGCTTATTGTCATAACTCATAACATGGCCTCGCATTGGCGCAAGTAAATGTCACAAAAACGTAAAAAACGGGTGACAGGGCTACGAATAGAAGCTAATTTTTTTCGGTGGATGAGAGCTACTGCGTTCTCGGGTTTTGGGAGGAACCTTTCGGACTTTGTCCGGAACACATTTGAAGCGGAACCTTTAACTTCGGTTGGGGTTCCGCTTTTTTTATGCGCCGCAGGCTGCGCCGTCTTTAGGGGTATTTAGGGGCGTTCAGGAATATCAGGAAAGAACGGCAAATTAATATTGGCCAAAGCGCCGCTGGTCAAAAGCCAATAGACAATCAGAAAAAATATGGCGGCGATAAATGTCGTGATGGCGAGCTTCAACATAATGCGCGGGCGCGCCGGTGCGCTTTCGCTGGAGCCGGGTTGCACTTCGCCATGCTCAACTTGCGAGACAACGCCCCAGGGCAGCACCATGAAGAGGGTCAAAAACCAGATAATGCCGTAAATCGCCAGACCGAAAATAAAGCTGATATTAATCATAACGCGCCTCCGCTAAACGCTGATAAAACTGACAATGACCACGGGCTTTTTGCCCCATCGGCGTGATAATTCACGGCGCACAGCGCGAGTGATATCCTGCTCGGCGCGGTCAGGCGTCAGGCGGCCATTGGACGGTATGGCGCGCTCCACCGCATCCAGCGTCCAATCCGTCAGCTTCACCATGCCGTCATCAGCAGGCGCACCGACAAGCTCGACCTCCACCTGCACCGCCAAACGATTGGCCGCATCAATCGGCACGGCGATGAACACCACGCCATTATAAGATATTTTGCGCCGCTCTTTCAGCGCCGGCGACCCGCCCTCGGTCATAATATAACCGTCGAGATGCAGGCGACCGCTCGGCACGGCATCAATTACCTCAGTCGGCGCCGGCGCAAGCCGCACAACATCGCCATTATGCACGCGGCACGGCTCGGCCACGCCCAGCTCTTTGGCCAGCGCGGCATGGGCAATCAAATGGCGGTGCTCGCCATGCACCGGAATGGCAGAACGCGGACGCGCCCATTCATACATATCAGCCAGTTCATCGCGGCACGGGTGACCGGACACATGAATATCCGAGCCATCGGGCGAGATAATCTCGACATCAATTTGCGCCAGTTGATTTTGTAGGGCGAGAATTTCCGTCTCATTGCCCGGTATCATTTTCGATGAGAAAATCACGCGGTCGCCCGGCTCCAGCGTCAAATGCGGATGACGGCCATTGGCCATGCGCCCCAAAGCGGCATTGCTTTCGCCCTGACTGCCGGTGCAGCAAATCAGCACTTTTTCCGGCGGCAAATAACCGGCATCGCTCTCATCAATAATTTCAGGGAATTGCGTCAGATAACCGGTCTCACGCGCCGCCTGATAAATTTTATGCATGCCGCGACCGGCCAAGCATAAATGCCGCCCGCTCTTCACCGCCGCCGCCGCAATGCTGGTCAACCGCGCCACATTAGAGGCGAAAGTGGTGATGACCACGCGGCCCGTGCTGTCGCACACAACCTCCTCCAGCATGCGCCCGACACCCGCCTCAGAGCCTGAGCGGCCGGGCGATAAAACATTGGTGCTGTCGCAAATAATCGCGTCAATGCCCGCATCGCCCAAGGCTTTCAGCCGGTCAACCTCGGTCAATTTGCCAATCACCGGATCAGGGTCGATTTTCCAGTCGCCCGTATGCAAAACTCGCGCGCCGTCAACCTCAATGGCCAGCGCACTCGGCTCGGCAATGGAATGGGTCAGGCAAATATAATCAATGGAAAATGGTCCCAGCTCAACATGCGCGTCCGGCTCAATAATATGCAGCGGCACTTCTTCCAGCAGACCGGCCTCAGCCAACTTGCCGCGCACCAAAGCCGCGGTGAAGGGCGTTGCATAAACCGGACATTTCAAGCGCGGCCAAAGATGCGCCACCGCGCCAATATGGTCTTCATGGCCATGCGTCAGCAGCAGGCCACAGAGGTTTTTCTTTTGCTTTTCAATAAAGCTGATATCGGGCGTGATGAGGTCAATGCCCGGGTCACTATGCTTGCCGAAAGTGACACCCAAATCGACCATAATCCATTGGCGTTTGCCGCGCGCGCCAAAGCCATAGAGATTGCAATTCATGCCAATCTCGCCCGTGCCGCCCAGCGGCAGAAAAACCAATTCTTTATCGTTTTTATTTGTCATTTATTCGGCATCCGGAAAAAATATATCACCTGCGTCAATTATATGGGTCGCGCCATTTGCGTCTTTCAGCATCAGCGCGCCCTTCTCATCAATATCGTGAAAGATACCCTCGATTTGGTGTTTTTCCAGTCTTGCGACAATCGGCCTCCCCAGCCCATGCGCCACTTGTCGCCATGCCCGCAAAATCGGTTCAAAACCGCCGCTTTGCCATTGCTTGAAAAACACATCAAAAGTCGTCGCCAAAAGCGTCAGCGCCTGCACATTGCTTATCTGCGCTGCGCCCTCGGCTTGTAAATCAGTCGCCGGATAAGGCATATCGGCGGGATGGTGCACCAGATTAAGCCCCAGCCCGACGGCCAGCCAGTCGAGCTTATTATCGCGCATGGCGCTTTCCAGCAGAATGCCGGACGCTTTTTTGCCGTTTACCAGCACATCATTCGGCCATTTCAAACTCACCGCCGCGCCGTCGCCAATCAATGTGCGCACTGTGCTTTCCAGGGCCAGTCCGGCGACGAAGGCAATTTGTCCGGCTTTAACCGCGTCAAAGGCTTGCGGCAAATATAAGGTCGTCATCAGATTACCGGTTGGCGACTCCCAAACGCGGCCGCGTCGTCCGCGCCCTGCGGTTTGGCGGTCAGCGAGTATCCATGTCGGCACGGTTTGATGTTGCGCGGCCATGCGGCGCGATTCTTCATTGGTGCTGTCCACCTCTGCAAGATGGCTTAATTGATAGCCTTGAGGGAGTTCGCTCACCAAGCTCATTAATGACCGGCTACATCATCTTGCAGCAGCTCGGATGCGGTCAAACCGCCCTGCATCAAAACCGCCCCCGCCATATCAGCCAGTTCGACCAAGGGCGCTGGATAGATAAAGAAGAACAGGGTGAAGGCGGTCATAACGCCAGCGAGAATGGAAAGCTCGCGCGGCATCGGCTCGTTAACCTCATCTGCCGGTGCATCGAGATACATGATTTTGACGATACGCAAATAATAAAACGCGCCGACGACGCTGGCCAATACGCCGATAATGGACAGCGCATAAAGCCCCGCATCAATGGCCGCACGGAAAACAAATAATTTACCGAAAAAACCGGCCATGGGCGGAATACCGGCCAAAGAGAACATCATCACGGCAAGGCAAAACGCCATAAACGGACGGGTTTGGCTGAGGCCCGCCAAATCACTAATGCGCTCCACCGGCCCGCTATCTTGGCGCATTGATAAAATGCAGGCAAATGTGCCGAGCGTCATCACCACATAAAGCGTCATATAAAGAATGACGCTGGCCACACCCGCCTCACTGGCGGCGGCGAAACCGACCAGCGCGAAACCCATATGGCCGATAGATGAATAAGCCATCAGACGTTTGATATTTTGCTGCCCGATAGCGGCGAAAGCACCCAGCACCATGCTGGCAATCGCCAAGAGAATGATAATTTGCTGCCATGCCACCAGCGCATTTTCAAAACCGGTCATCATGATACGCAAGAAAATCGCCATGCCTGCGAGTTTGGGCGCGGAGGCGAAAAACGCGGTGACACTTGTCGGCGCGCCTTCATAAACATCCGGCGTCCACATATGAAACGGCACGGCGGAAATTTTAAAGGCCAGTCCGGCCAGCAAGAACACCAAGCCCAATACTTGCGCCATCGGCAAGACGCCATCTTGCGGTTGGAAGGCGGCAGCGATTTCAACAAAATTGGTGGAGCCGGAAAAGCCGTAAATCAGCGATGCGCCATACAGCAACATGCCCGAAGACAATGCGCCCAGCACAAAATACTTCAGGCCTGCTTCGGTCGAGCGCAAGCTGTCGCGGTTAATGGCGGCGACCACATAAAGCGCGAGGCTTTGCAATTCAATGCCCATATAGAGCGCGATAAGGTCATTAGCGGAAATCATCATGCCCATGCCGGCAGCCGCCAGCAAAAGCAGCACAGCATATTCAAACCGCGCCAGCTTTTCGAGTTTCATAAAGCCTTGCGACATGATGATGGCGATGGCGGTGGCGACGAAAGTCAGCACTTTCATCAGCGCGGCGAAGCTATCCATGACAAACACGCCGTTAAACGCCGTGGCCTGCGCGTTATTGGCGAAACTTCCCGCCGTGACCGCGGCAAGTGCCAAAATGGCCACTGCGCCGAGATTGACCGTGCGCGTGGCGTCGCCCTTTGAGAAGGCCCCAATCATCAGCAGCCCCATGGCGCCGAGGAATAAAATCATTTCCGGAAGGATAAGCGTCAAATTTTGAAGCATTATTGGCCTCCCCCAAAATGCGCGGCCAGGGCTTCTTGATAGGCCGCAATCAGTGCGTCAATTGATGGTGCTGTCAGTTCCAATATCGGCATTGGCCAGAACCCGAAAATCAGCGTGGCCGCCACCAAAGGCGCGATAATGGTGATTTCGCGGCGGTCCATATCAGCGATTTGCTGCAAACCCTCATGCTCAATCTGCCCGAAGGTCACGCGGCGATAAAGCGACAAGCCATAAACCGCCGAGAAGATGACCCCGCTGGCGGCAAATAGCGCCGTCCAAGTGCTGACTTGGAACGCCCCCAAAATGGTCAAAAACTCACCGACGAAACCCGATGTGCCGGGCAAGCCGACATTGGCCATAGTGAACAGCATAAACACCGCCGCATAAATCGGCATGCGATTGGCCAGCCCGCCATAAGCCGCAATTTCGCGCGTATGCATGCGGTCATAAACAACGCCGACACATAAAAACAGCGCGCCGGAAATCCAGCCATGCGACAGCATTTGGAACACGGCCCCCTGCACGCCCTGCGTGGTGGCTGAGAAAATGCCCATAGTCACAAAGCCCATATGGGCGACCGATGAATAGGCAATCAGCTTTTTCATATCCTCTTGCGCGAAGGCAATCAGCGAGGTGTACACAATCGCAATGGCACTCATGGCGAACACCATGGGCGCGAAAAAGTCGGAGGCAATCGGGAACATGGGCAACGAGAAGCGCAAAAAGCCATAGCCGCCCATTTTCAGCAGCACACCGGCCAGAATGACCGAGCCTGCGGTCGGCGCTTCCACATGCGCGTCAGGCAACCATGTATGCACCGGCCACATCGGCATTTTTACGGCAAAGCTGGCGAAAAAGGCCAACCAAAGCCAAGTCTGCACCGAGGCATCAAAGCCATGCGCCATTAAATCGGGGATGAAGGTCGTGCCGGTTTGCCAATACATATAGAGAATGGCCAATAACATCAGCACCGAACCGATAAGCGTGTAGAGGAAGAATTTGAAGCTGGCGTAAATGCGTCGCCCGCCGCCCCAAATGCCGATAATCAGGAACATCGGAATGAGGCCGCCCTCGAAAAACAGATAGAACAGCACAATATCCATAGCGCAGAACACGCCAATCATCAGCGTTTCCAGCACCAAAAAGGCCAGCATATATTCGCGCACACGCAGCTTAATGGCGTGCCAACTGGCGAGAATACATAGCGGCATTAAAGCCGCTGTCAGCAGCACAAACAGCACGGAAATACCGTCAACGCCCATTGCGTAGTCAATACCGGGCAAGAGCCAAGCGGCGCGTTCAACAAATTGAAACGCAGCCGAACTGCCGTCAAAGCGGCTAATCATAAACAGCGTCAGCAGCAGGGTGACAACCGTCGTCCATAAGGCAACGGCGCGCGAATTGGCGGCAATGGTTTCTTCGTCACCGCGCACCAATAAGATGAACAGCGCGCCAAGCAGCGGCAAAAATGTGATGGTGGAAAGCAGCGGCCAGTCAGTCATTACAGACCTCCCGTCAGCATGAGCCAGCTTACAAAACCGGCAACGCCGAGCAGCATGACAAACGCATAGTGATAAAGATAACCGGTTTGCAGCCCAACCATGCGGCGCGTAACGCGCAAGACATTGGCGGCGATACCATCCGGCCCGAAGCCGTCAATCACATAACCGTCGCCCCCCTTCCAGAAGAAACGCGCCAGCCATTTGGCAGGTCGAACAAAAATGACATCGTAAAGCTCGTCAATATACCATTTATTCAGCAGGAATTTATAAATCAAATCATGCTGGGCAGCGATTTCAGCGGGCCAAGACGGGCGATAAATATACATGACCCAAGCCAGCACAAAGCCGGAAATCATCATCACTAATGGGCTGAGGACAACCCAGCCGGGCACTTGCTTCAGCTCAACAAGGATTTGATTATCGGCGGCGGTGAAAATCGATCCGGCCCAAAAGGCGGTTTGCCCGCTACCGACAAATAATCCGGCAAAGGCCACACCGGCAAACAGCGCACCAAAGCTCAACACAAGCAGCGGCACCAGCATAACGGGCGGGCTTTCATGAACATGGCTCAATGTTTCATTGGAGGCGCGCGAGGTGCCGAAAAAGGTCATAAACATAAGACGCCAGCTATAAAATGAGGTGAAGAAAGCGGCGACGACCAGCATCACAAAGCCGAACATATGCGGCGCGGCTTGCGCGGCAAAGGCGCCTTCAATAATGGCGTCTTTGGAATAATAGCCCGCGGTGAGCGGAAAGCCGGTCAGCGCAATCGTGCCGATAAACATCATCAGAAATGTCGCCGGAATAAGCTGGCGCAGGCCGCCCATTTTCCGCATATCCTGCTCATCGCCCATCGCGTGAATAACCGAACCGGCCCCGAGGAATAAAAGCGCCTTAAAGAAAGCATGGGTGAACAGATGGAACATCGCGGCTTGATAAGCACCAATGCCCAGCGCGACAAACATATAACCAAGCTGCGAGCAGGTTGAATAAGCAATCACGCGCTTAATGTCATTTTGCACCAAGCCGACCGTCGCCGCGAAAAAGGCGGTGATGGCACCCACCACAATCACCACATTGAGGGCGGTTTGCGATAGCTCAAACAAGGGCGAACAGCGCGCCACGAGAAACACGCCCGCCGTGACCATAGTGGCGGCATGAATAAGCGCGGATACCGGCGTCGGGCCTTCCATCGCATCGGGCAGCCAAGTGTGCAGTAAAAACTGCGCCGACTTGCCCATCGCGCCCATGAATAAAAGCAGGCAAATGGTCGTCAGCATGGGCACGGTCATGCCCAAAAAGTCGAACTGGCCTTGCGCCAAAGCACCGGCGGAGGCGAAAACCGTGTCGAATTGCAAAGAGCCGACCGAGAAATAAATCGCCGCCATGCCGAGAATGAGGCCGAAATCGCCCACGCGATTGACGACGAAAGCCTTAATGGCGGCGGCATTGGCCGAGGCTTTTTTGAACCAAAAACCAATCAACAGATAAGAGGCCAGCCCGACCCCTTCCCAACCGAAAAACAGTTGCAGGAAATTATCGGCGGTCACCAGCATCAACATCATAAAGGTGAAAAGCGACAGATAAGCAAAGAAGCGCGCGCGATGCGGGTCATGGCTCATATAGCCGATTGAATAAACATGCACCAAAGACGACACGCCGGTGACAACCACCAGCATCACGGCGGTCAGCGCATCAATCCGCAGCACCCAATCAATATCGAGGCCGCCCGAAGAAATCCAATTCAGCACCATGATTTTTTGCGTGCCGCCATCCATGCCGACATTAATGAGGGAAATGCAGGACAGCACAGCCGATAAAATCAGCAATCCGGTGGTGACATATTCAGCCTGACGGTCGCCAATCAAGCGGCCAAACAGACCGGCAATGGCCGCACCAATGAGCGGAAAAAAGACGATGGCGTGATACGTGCTCATTCGGTTAGCCCTTCATCTGACTGACATCTTCAACGGCAATGCCGCCACGATTACGGAAATAGACCACTAGAATAGCCAAGCCGATAGCCGCCTCGCCCGCCGCAACGGTTAAGACCAAGAGCGCAAAAACCTGCCCGACCAAATCGCCCAAATAGGCCGAGAAGGCGACCAGATTAATGTTCACGGCCAGCAGCATAAGTTCAATCGACATCAAAATAATGATGACGTTTTTACGGTTCAGAAAAATCCCGAACACGCCAATGGTGAAAATAATCGCGGCCAGCGTCAGATAATGTGTCAATCCAATCATCGTCAGATACCCTGTCCCGGCTCAATATCAACCGTCTCGACCGCTTCATCGCGCGTCCGCGCGGTTTGCGCCGCTATATTTTGTTTTTTCGGATTATTTGACGGCACCAGCGTCAGCACAATCGCGCCAATCATCGCGACCAGCAAAATCGCCCCGGCCGCCTGGAAGAAATAAATATAATCCGTATAGAGCACGCGCCCCAAAGCCTCGGCATTGGTCATGCCCTCCGGCGTGGCTTGCGGCATGGGCTTGGCATCAATCAGTGACGATGACGCACCGAAAACCAACAATAATTCGAGCAGCAATATCAGCCCGACCGTCGCCCCAATCGGCATATATTGCAAAAAGCCCTCGCTCAATTCGGCAAAATCAATATCCAGCATCATCACGACAAAGAGGAACAACACCGCCACCGCGCCGACATAAACCACGACGAGGATGAGGGCCAAAAACTCCGCCCCCAATAAGACGAATAAACCCGCCGCATTAAAGAAGGTCAGAATGAGAAACAAAACCGAGTAAACGGGATTGCGCGAGGCGATAACCATGAAAGAACTGGCTACCGCGACGGTCGCGAATAAATAAAAGGCGAGTGAAGTAAGCGTCATAATTTTCTACCGGTAAGGCGCGTCCAATTCGATGTTCTTGGCAATCTCAATTTCCCAGCGGTCGCCATTCGCCAGCAGCTTGTCTTTATCGTAAATCAATTCTTCGCGCGTCTCGGTGGCGAACTCGAAATTCGGCCCCTCAACAATCGCGTCAACCGGACAGGCCTCTTGGCAAAAGCCGCAATAAATGCACTTCACCATATCAATATCGTAGCGCACAGTGCGGCGCGTGCCGTCATTATTGCGCGGGCCTGCCTCAATGGTGATGGCTTGCGCCGGACAAACCGCTTCGCATAATTTGCAAGCAATACAGCGCTCCTGCCCGTTTGGATAACGGCGCAGTGCATGCTCACCGCGAAAGCGCGGCGATAGCGGGCCTTTTTCATAAGGATAATTAATCGTCGCTTTGCGGCCAAAGAAATAGCCCAATGCCAAGCGCAGCGCGCCGACAAACTCGACGAGAAACAGAGAACGTGCAGTGCGGTCTAACCAAGCCATGAGCGCCCCCTTACGATGCCATGCCGAAATATTGCAGGAAGCCGGCTGTCAGCACGACCCAGATGAGCGAGAAGGGAAGAAACACTTTCCACCCCAGACGCATAAGCTGGTCATAGCGATAGCGCGGCACGATAACTTTGGTCATGGCAAACATGAAGAACATCAGCCCCATTTTGAGGATGAACCAAACCACACCGGGCACCCAATTAAATGGTGCAATATCAACCGGCGGCAGCCAGCCACCGAGGAATAAAATCGTACACATGGCGCACATCAAAACAATATTGGCCAATTCACCAATCATGAAGACGACATAGAGCGTCGATGAATATTCGGTCATGAAACCGGCAACCAGCGCACTTTCATCCTCCGGCAAGTCGAAAGGCGGGCGATTTGTTTCGGCCAGAGCCGAGATGAAGAACACCACAAACATCGGAAATAGCGGCACGGCGAACCAGACGGTTTCTTGCGCCAGCACAATATCGGTCAAATTGAGCGAGCCGACGCAGAGCAGCACGGTGATAATCACCAAGCCGATGGACACCTCATAAGACACCATTTGCGCCGCCGAGCGTAGCGCGCCGAGAAATGGATATTTCGAATTGGAAGCCCAGCCGCCCATAATCACGCCATAAACGCCGAGCGATGAAATGGCGAAAATATACAAAATACCGACATTAATATCGGCAACCGCCCAGCCCTCGCTGACCGGAATAACCGCCCAGCCACTGAGCGCCAAAAACATGGTAACGAATGGCGCGAGAATAAATACCGGCTTATTTGCCGTGGTCGGAATAATGACTTCCTTCAGCAGATATTTGAGAATATCGGCAAAACTTTGCAGCAAGCCAAACGGGCCGACCATTGTCGGGCCTTTACGCAATTGCGCCGCCGCCCAAATTTTACGGTCGGCCAGCATGAAAAAGGCCAGCGACACCAGCAGTGCCAAAATAATCGCCAGCGAATGCGCCGTCACAATCAGCGCAGGCCAGACATAAGTGTCGAAAAACACGCTATCCATCGGTTCCGGTTCCCTCTGCGCTGCCGCCTTGTATTTTCGGCGCGTCTTTTGCCTTGGCGCAATCGGCCATAATGGCCGAGGCGCGGGCAATCGGATTGGTGAAATAGAAATCGCTCACCGCATAGGTGAAGCTGTCTGCGCCCAGACCATCATGCGCCGGTGCTTGCGGCGCGTCTGCCGCAATAAGCGTATCCAACTGCGCCAAATGCGGCGCGGCGTCATACATGGCCACGCGCAGAGCCGATAAATTATCGTAAGGCAGGGTCACATCAAGGCGCGCTGACAGGGCGCGGAAAATCTTCCAATCCTCGCGCGCTTCGCCCGGGGGTGTCGCCGCTTGCTCGGTCATTTGCGCGCGCCCTTCCGTATTCACATAGGTCGCCTGCTTTTCCGTATAGGCGGCGGCGGGCAAAATCACATCGGCGCGATGCGCCCCGCGATCGCCATGGCTGCCAATATAAACCACAAAAGCATCGCCCAATGACGCACCGGCAATTTCATCTGCGCCGTAAAGAATAACATTTTCAATCGCGCCGCTTTGCGCCGCGTCTTGAATGGCGGCAACATCGTGCCCGCCTGCGCCGGGCACAAGGCCGAGGTCGAGACCCGCAACGCGGGCGGCGGCCGTATGCAGCACATTAAAGCTCGCGCCGGTTTTCTCGGCCAATTCAATAGCAGAGGCCAGCACAGCCGCGCCATCCTCGCGGGTCAGCGCGCCCTGCCCGATAAGTATCATCGGCTTGTCAGCATTTTTCAGCGTCTCGGCAAAACTTTGTTTTCCGGCCAGCAAATCCGCCAGCGTATCCGTGCCTGCACCAATAAACTCGGCCTTATAGGTCAGCTCGGTGGCCTCACCAATCGCCGCAATCGGGAAATCGCCCATCAGATAACGTTTGCGAATACGCGCATTCAGCACCGGCGCTTCAAGGCGTGGATTGGAGCCGATAAGCAGCAGCGCATCGGCATCTTCAATGCCTGCAATGCCCGCGTTAAAAATATAATTGCCGCGCGAGCCGGAAATCTTTGCACCATCTTGGCGGCAATCAATATGCGGGCTTTCCAGCACGTCCATCAGACCCTTCAGGGCAAACTGCCCTTCGGCGCAGACCAAATCACCGGCAATGGCGGCGGTTTTGTCGCCCTTGCCCCTCAGCTTTTCGGCAACCAATGAGAAGGCGTCTTCCCAACTGGCCGGGGCCAGCTTGCCGTCTTGGCGAATAAACGGGCGGTCGAGACGCTGCGTATTCAGCCCGTCCCAAACAAAGCGCGATTTATCCGACAGCCATTCCTCATTCACATCATCATGATTGCGCGGCATGATACGCATGGCTTCGCGCCCGCGCATATCGACGCGGATATTACTGCCCAGCGCATCCATCACATCAATGGTCTCGGTTTTACGCAATTCCCAAGGCCGCGCCGTAAAGGCATAAGGCCGCGAAGTCAGCGCCCCGACCGGACACAGGTCAATCACATTGCCCGATAATTCGCTATCCAAAGAGGCCTCGAGATAGGTGGTGATTTCAGTATCCTCGCCGCGTCCAATCGCGCCGATTTCCGGCACACCGGCAACTTCTTGCGCGAAACGCACACAGCGTGTGCAATGAATGCAGCGGGTCATAATGGTTTTCACCAACGGCCCCATATTCTTATTTTCAACGGCGCGCTTATTGTCGTCAAAACGGCTGGCATCGCCGCCAAAGCCGAGCGCTTGGTCTTGCAAATCGCACTCGCCGCCCTGGTCGCAAATCGGGCAATCCAGCGGGTGATTGATGAGCAAAAATTCCATCACTCCTTCGCGCGCGGTTTTTACCGTATCGGATGTGGTGCTGACCACCATATCGGGCGCAACCGGCATGGCGCAGGACGCCACCGGCTTGGGCGCGTTCTCAACTTCCACCAAACACATGCGGCAATTACCGGCGACGGAAAGCCGCTCGTGATAGCAAAAGCGCGGAATTTCTGCGCCCGCTTCTTCGCAAGCCTGCATAATGGTTGTGCCGGGCGCGACCTCGACCGCTTGCCCGTCAACCGTGAGCTTCACCAGATTGTTTTGCGTCTCAGACATTATTCAGCAGCCTCCTGCAACGGGCCATTGGCCAAACGCTCCTCAATCACCGGACGGAAATGGCGAATAAGCCCCTGCACCGGCCACGCCGCCGCATCGCCCAACGCGCAAATCGTATGACCTTCAATCTGTTTGGTGACCTGCAACAGCATGTCGATTTCTTTCGGCTGCGCGCGGCCTGCCGCCATGCGCTCCAATACGCGCCACATCCAGCCCGTGCCCTCGCGGCAAGGTGTGCATTGGCCGCAGCTTTCATGCTTATAAAAATGCGAGATGCGGGCAATCGCCTTAATAATATCGGTCGATTTATCCATCACAATCACCGCCGCCGTGCCGAGGCCCGACTGCACTTCTTTCAGACTGTCAAAATCCATCAGCACCGTGTCACAAATCTCTTTCGGCAAAAGCGGCACGGATGAGCCGCCCGGAATAACCGCCAGCAAATTATCCCAACCGCCGCGCACGCCACCGGCGTGTTTCTCAAGCAATTCCCTCAGTGGAATGCCCATTTCTTCTTCGACATTGCACGGATTATTGACGTGACCGGAAATGCAAAACAGCTTGGTGCCGGTATTGCCTTCGCGACCAAGACCGGCGAACCAGCTTCCGCCACGGCGACAAATGGTCGGCGCAACGGCAATGCTCTCGACATTATTCACCGTCGTCGGGCAGCCATACAGCCCCATATTGGCAGGGAATGGCGGCTTTAAGCGCGGCTGACCCTTTTTGCCTTCAAGGCTTTCAATCAGCGCGGTTTCTTCGCCGCAAATATATGCGCCTGCGCCGTGATGGACGTAAATATCGTAATCCCAGCCGGAACCGGCAGCATTTTTGCCCAGCAATCCGGCATCATAGGCTTCATCAACAGCGCGTTGCAGCGCCTCGCGCTCGCGAATAAATTCGCCGCGCACATAAATATAACAGGCATGCGCGCCCATAGCGAAACCGGCCAGCAAGCAACCTTCCAGCAGCTTATGCGGCTCATGGCGCATAATATCGCGGTCTTTACATGTGCCCGGCTCGGACTCATCGGCATTCACAACAAGGTAATGCGGACGCCCGTCATTTTCTTTCGGCATGAAAGACCATTTCAAACCGGTCGGGAAACCCGCCCCGCCGCGTCCGCGCAAGCCCGATGATTTCATTTCGTCAATCACCCAGTCGCGGCCTTTTTGAATCAATTCCGCCGTATTATCCCAATCTCCACGGGCTTTGGCCGAGGCCAAATCGCCCCCTTCAAAGCCATAGATGTTTTTGAAAATCCGATCTTCATCGCGCAGCATTATTTGTCACCCTTCAACACGGTTAGGCCACCCTCAGGCTCTGACGCGCGACGGCTATTCTGCGGACCGGTCGCGACTTCTTTCCCTGCCCGCAAATCCGTCAAAATCTGTTCAAATGACTCGGCGGTCAGGTCTTCGTAAAAATCATCATTAATTTGCACCATGGGCGCATTCACACACGCGCCCAAGCACTCGACTTCCAACCAGCTTAGCTGGCCATCTTCGGTAATCTCGCCCTGCTCGCCAATCATGGTGCGGCAGACTTCTTTCAAATCATCCGCGCCGCGCAGCCAGCATGGGGTTGTGCCGCAAAGCTGCACAAAATGCGCGCCCACCGGCGACAGGTTAAACATGGTGTAAAAGGTCGCCACTTCCAAAGCGCGAATATAAGGCATGTCCAGCATATCAGCGACATGGCGGATGGCCGGTTCCGGCAGCCAGCCATTGGCTTGCTTTTGCGCCTGCCATAAAAGCGGAATAATCGCGCTGGCCTGACGGCCTTCGGGATATTTGGCAATCTGCCCTTCCGCCCAGCTGACATTTTCCGGCGTGAAAGCAAACTCAGTCGGTTGCTCTTCATTGAGACGACGCACACTCATCGGTCAACCTCCCCGAACACAATATCCAAAGAGCCGAGAATGGCCGACACATCGGCCAGCATATGGTCGCGACTCAGATAATCCAGCGCATGCAAATGGGCAAAGCCCGGCGCGCGAATTTTACAACGATAGGGTTTGTTTGAACCGTCCCCGACCAGATAGACACCAAACTCGCCTTTCGGCGCTTCCACGGCGGCGTAAACTTCACCTTCCGGCACGTGATAGCCTTCCGTGTAGAGTTTGAAATGGTGAATCAAGGCTTCCATAGACTGCTTCATCTCGGCGCGTTTCGGCGGCACGATTTTACCATCCTGCGATGACACCGGCCCGTCGGGCATATTGGCGATGCACTGGCGCATGATTTTCACGCTTTCGCGCATCTCATCCATCCGCATCACATAGCGGTCATAACAATCGCCGTTTTTGCCAATCGGTACGGCGAAATCCATCTCGCTATAGGCTTCATAAGGTTGGCTGCGGCGCAAATCCCACGCCAGACCGGCACTGCGCGCCATCACGCCGGTCATGCTCCAATTCATCACATCTTCTTGGCTGACAATGCCGATATCGACATTGCGTTGCTTAAAGATGCGGCTATTGGTCAGCAGGCCTTCAATATCGTCAAGCACGGTCAGGAAGTGGTCGCAAAACCCATCAATGTCATCGAGCAAATCTTGCGGCAAATCTTGATGCACGCCGCCCGGGCGGAAATACGCCGCATGCAAGCGCGCGCCACAAGCGCGTTCATAAAAAATCATCAACTTTTCGCGCTCTTCAAAGCCCCAGGTAATCGGTGTCAGCGCACCGACATCGAGGGCTTGCGTGCAGACATTCATCAAATGATTGAGGATGCGACCAATCTCGCAATACAGCATGCGGATATATTGCCCGCGCTTGGGCACTTCAATACCCAGCATACGCTCCACCGCCAGCGCAAAAGCATGCTCTTGGTTCATTGGCGACACATAATCGAGGCGGTCGAAATACGGCACGCTTTGCAGATAGGTTTTATGCTCAATCAGCTTTTCCGTGCCGCGATGCAACAGGCCGATATGCGGGTCAATGCGCTCCACGCGCTCGCCGTCCAAATCCATCACCAAGCGCAACACGCCATGCGCCGCCGGATGTTGCGGGCCGAAATTAATGGTAAATTTGCGGTCGTCCTCAGGGTTTTGAATGATTTGCGACATGATTAACCCTCCTGACCGTCTGCCGGTTCGGCTTTTTCATCGCCCGGCAAAAGACCCGCAGCGCGCGCGCCCTCCCACGGGCTTTCAAAATCAAAATCGCGAAATTCTTGCACCAGTGACACCGGCTCTTGAATAACCTTTTTCGTGTCATCGCAATAACGCACTTCAACATGGCCGCTAAGCGGAAAATCCTTACGCAGCGGATAGCCTTCAAAACCGTAATCGGTCAGCAGGCGGCGCAAGTCAGGATGGCCGGAAAACAAAATACCATACATGTCAAAGGCTTCGCGCTCATACCAATTCGCCACATCAAACAAGCCGGTGACGCTCGGCACTTGCGTCTCCTCATCGGCCTGAAGTTTGACGCGAATACGTTGGTTCTTGGTCATGGACAGCAAATGATAAACAACATCAAAACGCAAAGGACGGTTCGGATAATCGGCACCGCATAGATCGGTTAATTGCGTGAAACCGCAAGCCGGGTCATCGCGCAGAAAACGCAAAACCGGTTCAATATTGCCCGGGTTCACATCCAGCGTCAGCTCGCCAAAAGTCATGGCATGTCCGGCCAGCTTCGCCCCAATTTCGGCTGAAATATGCTCTGCAAGTTTTTGCAAATCCGACATTTATCGTCCTATCGCTCAATCGTTCCGGTGCGGCGGATTTTCTTTTGCAGCAGCAAAATGCCGTAAAACAAAGCCTCCGCCGTTGGCGGGCAGCCCGGCACATAGACATCAACGGGCACAACGCGGTCGCAACCGCGCACGACTGAATATGAATAATGATAATAGCCGCCGCCATTGGCGCAGGAGCCCATCGAAATCACATAACGCGGCTCTGGCATTTGGTCATAAACCTTACGCAAAGCAGGTGCCATTTTATTGGTCAGCGTTCCGGCGACAATCATCACATCAGACTGGCGCGGGCTGGCGCGCGGGGCGACGCCATAGCGTTCAATATCGAGACGCGGCATTTGAATATGCATCATCTCAACCGCGCAGCAGGCCAGACCGAACAACATCCAGTGCAAAGAACCGGTGCGCGCCCAATTAATCAAATCCTCAGAGGAAGCCAGCACAAAACCCTTATCGGCAAGCTGGTCGGATACCTGCTCATAATAGGGGTCGGCCATCGGGGCCGGCAGGTTTTTCTTCAGTTCATTCAACTCTTGTTCTGACACGGTGACGCTCCTAATCCCAATCGAGGGCGCCTTTGCGCCACTCATAGGCAAAGCCGACAGTCAGCACGGCGAGAAAGAACATCATCGACCAGAAACCGAACAGACCGACATCGCCAAAGGCGACAGCCCACGGAAACAGAAAGGCGACCTCAAGGTCGAAGATGATGAACAAAATGGCGACCAGATAAAACTTCACATCAAACTTCATGCGGGCATCATCAAAGGCTTCAAAGCCACATTCGTAAGGGGCGTTTTTCTCAGGGTCAGGATTGGACGGCGCAACCAGCGCGGGAACCACCAGCAAAGCGGCTGTAATGATGGCGGAAAGACCCATAAAAATAAGGATCGGATAATAGCTGACTAGCAAATCATGCATCGTGTTTGCTCTTTCGGTTCATCGCCCAATATGGCCTGCCTGTAAGGCCTCAAAAACTCGCCTTATTGGCGCGGAGTATAGTAGCCCATCGGTGGTTTGCAATAGCAATTCAGGGCTTTTTTTATGCCAGTTTTCGCCGCTAATTTCCGCCAAAAAACTGGCTGTGCGTCCATTTGTCAATGCGCCCTTAAAAACGCCATTTTAACGCTGCGGTCAGCGCGTTTTCATCCGTGTCATTATCGCCTGACGAGCCTGCCAGACTGAGGATAAATATCATATCGCGTGATAGTTGATAATGCGCGCCAATGGCCACCGAGCTTATGGCGACCTCCTCAGCGTCAACATTGGCCGTCGCCGCCGCGCCCTGCACCGCATAATCAAAATCACTATCCGAGGTGATATCGAAAATATTATGCTCAAACTCGATAAACGCCGTGATGTCATTGCGCGCATAAGGATTACGCATTTCCACCTCAAACTTCAGCCGCCCGCCCACTGCGGTTGAGGTGATATCATTATCGTCAGTGGTAACATAAGACATCTCGCGATAGCCATCATTGCTCTCGCTATGCAGCGCGCCGCCCAGACCAAGCTCCATATAAACGCGGAAAGGATTGCGCCGCGTCAGCCGTGTCTCTTTACCCCAAATCCGCATATCGAGCAGCGCCTCAAAAAACGCATCAAGATAAACCGTGTCATATGAACTGTTGATATTAAAACTGCCCACCGCATTGGTATTGCTCATCACCAAGCGCGACACATCATTTTGGCCGATGCCGGTCAGTGCCATAGCCGAGAAGGATAGCGGCCCCCAAGACAATAAATCGCTAAAGCCCAGCCCGACGCCCTGATAGGATTTGTCATAGGTAAAAACATTATCGTCCAATTCAAAATTGCTTTCATTGGCGACCAGTATTAATTCGGCGTCAAACCACCCGAAAATGGATTGTTCAAAACTTTGCACCAAGCCATAGCGGTCACCTTCCAACTCATAAACGCGGCCATTGGCTTCATCATTATTCATCCGGTCAGAAAAAGCGAAGGAGCGCAAACCGCCCTCACCCGAAAAGCGTCCCAATTGCCGCCAGATATTGTTTGTGCCCTGGGCGTGATGCGCGTGCATCAGCGTCATCGCCTCAAAATTGGCCGTGGCCGCCGAAAAACCGCTGCCATCGGTTTGCTCTTCTTCGCCGACAAAAAAGCGGAATTGCTCTTCGGAGAACTCATAATAATAGCTGGCATTGGCAGTGCCTGAGAGATTGACGCGGTGCTTCTCGTCATCCGTGTAATCCGTACCGGTATCAAGCGCGGCAATCGTGCCGATGATAATCGCGCCATTTGATAAGTTAACGGTTGAACCGCGCCCTTCCAGCGCAATGGCGACCGGCGTTGCGCCCCCGGCGGCGACGCTGCCCGACACGCTAATGACCGAGGAAGCCCCGGCCAGAATCGCCGGAGACGCCAAGGCACTAATGGCGCCGCTATTGATGAGGTTCACTTCCGCGCCCGACATACTGACCGCATGCGCGCCGACATCGGCGACGATCGAACCGGCATTATTCAACGTATAGACCTGACCCGTCGCGCCGGTGGCATCGACGGTAAAGACGTTGGAGGCGGCGCGTATGATGCCGCTTGCGCTATTGGTGAATTGCGGCGCGGCGGTGGCGGCATTGACCACAAAATTATCAAAGGCGACGGCACCAATGCCGCTGGCCTCAATGCGCCCGCTATTGGTGAAGCTGGTTTCATCGCCGCCCCAAACACTGAGCGCATTGGCTCCGGCGGTGACATCAATCACGCCATTATTCACAATCGTGACTTTATCCGTCATGCCGGACAGCGCCACCGCATTGCCGGTATGGGCGCTAATTGTGCCGCCCGCATTATTGTTAAAGTCAAATTGATGACTGCCAACGCCGGAAAAGGCGACAGCCGACGCGCCGGTGGTGGCGCGAATGGTGCCGCTATTGTCAAAATTAACCTGCTCATTAACGTCGAGAAATGTCACCGTCGCGCTGGCCGCATCAATGCGCCCGCCGCTTTGATTGTTAAAGGTCACCACATCGGCGGTCAGCAGCGGGGTATTGTTCATATCGACATATACGGCGCGTGCGCCCGCGCTCTCAATAATGCCGCTATTGGTCAAAGAGAAATCGGCTGAGACATCGGTGAAGCTCAGCAAATGCGTGGCGGTGCTTTCGGTGGCGCGTATCGACCCGCTATTGGTGATATCCGCCGCCGCACCGGCAATATCTTCCAGCAACACAACCATATTATCGGCGCTGATACTGGCCGTGTCGCTATTGGTCAGAGTGATGGCGGAAATCGCGGCGCTGTCGCCCTTCAAATAAATCGCCGTGTCGCCCTCGGCCTTAATGCTGCCCGACCCGCTATTGGTGAGGCTGACCGCATTGGCCCCGATATCGGTGATGCGAATGGCATTATTGCCCTCAATGGCGGCGGCGGTTCCGGCCGAGATGGTGCCGCTATTGGCAATCGTCACAGACGCGCCATCGGCGTCGAGAAAAATCGTGCCGCCGCTATTGGCGTCGCTATTGGCCAGCGCATTGCCGACGGATGATATTGTCGCGCCCGCGCCATTGGTGATGGAGATGCTCGCCACAGAGGCCGCCAAAGCGCCATGAATGGCGGCGGGAGCATTGCCGACGCTGGTCGTGCCTGCCGATATGGTGCCGAGATTGGACACCACCATGCTGGCCCCTGAAAGCCCGTCAACCAAGAGCGCGTAATTGCCACCGGCAGAAATCGTCGCGCCGCTTTGATTGGTGATGCCGACAAGATTCGTGCCGGTGAAATCCACCGCATTATCACCGCCCGCCGTAATTGACCCGCTATTGGTGAAGGTCACGCTGTCATTGCTACCATCAAAGCCGACAAAGCCCAGCGCCGTGCCGCCCGTGGTTGATATGGTGCCGCCGCTTGCATTGGTGAAGGCAATGGTGCTGTCACCGCCGCTGGCCTCGGCAATCTGCATGGCATAGCTGGTCGCGTCAGGGTCGGGATAAAGACTTGGGAAATTTTGCGTGGCTGAAATCGTTCCGGCATTATTGATAATAATCGTGCCGCTCAAATCGGTCAGCTTGATGGTTTCATCGCGCGCCGTCACCGTGCCGCTATTGGTGAATTTCAAATCGCTTATCGCATGGCCCGCCAGTGCAAATTGTCGGCCTGCCGATAAGGTGCCGCTATTGGTCAGGCAATAGGCCGAGGCCGCCGCATCGGCGTCGCAGGCCAGCGTGTTAATCAACAAGGCGTGGTCAGTGGTTGAACTGATTGTGCCCGAATTGGTGATGGTGCTTTCATCATTCGCCGTGCCGCTGCGTTGAATGCGAACCGCGTAATTATCAGTGGCAACGGCATCGGCAGTGCCGACATCTTGCGTGGTCGCAATCGTGCCGGCATTTGAGAAGATAATTTTGCCGTTTATGACGCCCAAATCTACGCTGCGGTCGAGCGCATCAATCTGCCCGCCTTGGGCGGTGAAATTTATGTCGCCGGTCTGGCCGGTCAGGGCAATGGCCTGCTCGCCAAACAAACCGGTTGCGGCACGATAGGCGCGGATATTGCCCGCATTTGTCAGCGCGATATTTCCGGTGCTGCCCGAAGCCGCAATCACCAGCCCGCCCTCAGCAATCATCGACGCATTGGCGGCGTTGCTGATGGTGATGTCGCCCAGCACATTATTCAGCAAAAGCGCATTGGAGCCGGTTGATTTGATTTCGCGCGTGCCGGTGGTGGCCGCGCTGATGCTGCCATCGGCGTTTTCAACATAGCCATTATAAATCTCAACCGCTGTCGCCACGCTGGCCGATGCGCCGGTTAAATCAATCGCCGTTTGATTGCTGCTTATCGCGCCCGCATTGACCAGACGGAAATAGCCCTCAAGATTTTGCAAATTCAACGCACGATTATTGTTATTGCCAATCGCCCCCGAATTGGTGAGGAAGATGAGGCCATCAGCCCCGGCACCGTTAATGGCATTATTGGTCCCGCTTGAGCTGGTCGATACGCTGCCCGAATTGGTGATGTCGAGGCGGCCCCCATCAAGGGTTGAGAAATTCAACGCGTCGCTGGTCGCCGCTTGAATTGTGCCGGTATTGGTGATGGTCACATTTATGTCGCCGCCGCTGGCTGTGTCGTCTATCACCAGCGCATCATTGGTATTGGCGTTAATCGTGCCGCTGTTCAAAATGGTTAATTCAACATCTGCCAGCGCCGAATTATTGCTCACTTCCAAGCGCTCAATCACACCGGCATTATCAATGCTCGATGTCGGATTGGTGATATTGTCGGCGCGCAATGTGCCGATAACGCTCGTGGCGCTAAGCGCGATGGTGATGCTTTGCGAGTCCGAGACATCAAGCACGCCCAGCGCACCGCTATTGTTGAAATCCAATCCATTGGTGACCGCCGTTGCGTCAACGCCGGTGATATTGGCGGCATTGGTAATATCGACATTGGACGCGGCGGCCAAATCCAGCGTGCCAATCGTGCCCGATAAATCGGCAATGGCATCGCTGACCCCGGCCATGCCCAAAGTGCCCAATGAAGCGGAGGCATAGACGGTGGCGCTGCTATCCGTGTCGCCAATATCCGCCGAGGAGGTGATGGTGAAGTTGGACGCGCCATCAAGGTCAACCTCATCAATCTGTCCCGAGAAATTCAACACCGCATTTGAGATGGCATTGGCCGTGCCGAGATTGAGCAGGCCGTCAATTTCAGTTTCAGTGCCCAGCGTCAGACGGATATTGCTCTGCCCTGTCGTCGCGCCGACATTGCCTCTTACTTGACCGGTAAAATTGATAATCTGTTCATCACTCGCCGTGCCGCCGATAAAGGTGAAGCCGTCATCATCGAAATAATTTTCGGTCACGCTAAGCTCGGTTAGATTGGAGGATTCAACGTCATCCGCCGCACTATCCCCTGTCGTATCAACATCGCTGTTGACGATATCTGTGCGGCTGACACCGCCAATGCAAATGCCGTCAATATTGATGTCGTAAGCACCTTGGGCGGTTATGTCTTCCCAATTATCGGCAATATGGATGACGGAGGGGGTGAAGGTGCGCCCGCCTGTCGTTACCGTCAGGCGCGGCGGTATGGCGTCATCGGTCATCGCCACCGAGCCGGGTGTCACATTGATTTCATTCAATTCGATAGTGGTGCTGTTATCATCGTCGGTAAAACAATAACCGGCACTAACGCTTTGGATGGCGCGGGTCGGTGTGCCGATGACGACGCTTTGGGCAAAGGCCATTTGCGGGCGCACGAGAAATGCCCAACACGCAACAAAAATTATAAGGAAGAGACGCAATACCAACAAAGCCAAACCCTTTACACAGACCGGAAAAAAACTAGCCCGATTCTAGCGGTTAAGCCTGCAACAATTCAGCAAAAGAATGTGGATATGAGGGGGAAGTGGCGGGAGTGACGGGACTCGAACCCGCGACCTCCGGCGTGACAGGCCGGCGCTCTAACCAATCTGAGCTACACCCCCAACAGGTGTTATGTGAAGCACTTCCTTACGGCTCGTTCTACAGGGTGTCAAGCCTGACTCCGAAACCGGAAAATGGTGGGCGGTGACGGGATCGAACCGCCGACCCTCTCGGTGTAAACGAGATGCTCTCCCAGCTGAGCTAACCGCCCCACGGAGACAGCGTGTAGCGCATCACCGTTAAAAAAGCAAAAAAAAACATCGGCTGTTCCAAAAAAAGAACAGCCGATGCAAATTTGAATAAAGCCGCTTAGTTTACAGCGTCTTTAAGAGCTTTACCTGCCTTGAACTTAGGCTGGTTTGAAGCTTTGATTTGGATGCTTTCACCCGTACGCGGATTGCGGCCGGTTGTTGCTTTACGGTGCGTTACCGAAAAAGTACCAAACCCAACAAGGCGGACTTCACCGCCATTACTCAAAGAACCTGCAATATTGTCCAGCACCGCATCTACTGCTTTCGTAGCGTCGGCTTTCGACAATCCAGCATCGTCAGCTACCTGACTGATCAAATCGTTTTTGTTCATGAGACCCTCCTTAAATGGTTCCAACATATCGACAATGTAAGCCTATGCGCCGATTCACGGTCTCGTCAAAGGGAAAATGCCTCGGTTTTCAACAACCCAAAATAATCTCATCAATGTGGTTGCGAGACATCACCGCCATTATCACCGCGCAAATTGCGGCTGGCGTAATAGGCTTCCTCATCCCACTCAATCTCGGTCGGCATTTTTTGCAAAGCATGCTTCAGCACCTGGTCCATATTTTCCACCGGCACGATTTCCAGACCCTCTTTAATATTGTCCGGAACATCCGCGAGGTCTTTCTCATTTTCCAATGGAATCAATACCTTAGTGATACCGCCGCGCAGTGCAGCCAACAGCTTTTCTTTCAATCCACCAATCGGCAAGACGCGACCGCGCAAGGTCACCTCGCCCGTCATGGCGATATCTTTGCTCACCGGAATGCCGGTCATCACCGACACAATGGCCGTTGCCATTGCCGTGCCGGCCGACGGACCGTCCTTCGGCGTGGCCCCTTCGGGCACGTGAACGTGAATATCTTTTTTATCAAAAAGCGGCGGCTCAATGCCAAAAACAGTCGCGCGAGAGCGCACATATGACGAAGCGGCGTTAATTGATTCTTTCATCACATCGCCCAATTTGCCGGTTGTGGTCATGCGACCTTTGCCCGGCAGCATGACGCCTTCAATGGTCAGCAACTCACCGCCAACCTCTGTCCACGCCAATCCGGTAACCACGCCGACCTGGTCTTCGACCTCGGCAAGGCCAAAGCGGAAGCGTTCAACGCCTGCAAAGTCGCCGAGATTTTCAGCCGTGATGGAGACGGTTTCCGCCTCGCCTTTAACGATTTTAGTGGTCGCTTTACGCGCCAATGAGGCCAGCTCGCGCTTCAGCCCACGCACACCCGCTTCGCGCGAATAATTGCGTATCAGCTTGCGAATGGCGTCTTCACTGACATCATATTCACCGGCGCGCAGCCCGTGTTCTTCAATGGTTTGCGGCAGCAAATGCGCTTTGGCGATTTCAATCTTCTCATCTTCCGTGTAACCGGCAATGCGAATGATTTCCATGCGGTCGAGCAAGGGGCCGGGAATGTTGAGCGAATTGGCCGTGGTGACGAACATCACATTGGACAGGTCATAATCAACCTCCATGTAATGGTCGGCAAAGGCGTTATTTTGCTCAGGGTCAAGCACTTCCAGCAGCGCCGAAGACGGGTCGCCGCGATAATCCGCGCCCAGCTTGTCAATTTCGTCAAGCAGCATGAGCGGATTGGTGGCTTTCATCTTCTTCATGGATTGAATGACTTTGCCCGGCATGGAGCCGATATAGGTGCGGCGGTGACCGCGAATTTCGCTCTCATCGCGCACGCCCCCCAGCGACATGCGGACAAATTCGCGTCCGGTGGCGGCGGCAATCGACTTGCCGAGTGAGGTTTTACCGACACCCGGAGGGCCGACAAGGCACAAAATCGGGCCTTTCAGCTTCTTCGAGCGTTGCTGCACGGCAAGATATTCAACTATCCGCTCTTTGACCTTTTCAAGGCCGTAATGATCCGCATTCAGCACTTTTTCAGCATGGGTCAGGTCTTTTTTGATGCGGCTCTTTTTGCCCCAGGGCACGGCCAGCAGCCAATCAAGATAATTGCGCACAACCGTCGCCTCAGCCGACATCGGGCTCATGGATTTGAGCTTTTTCATCTCCGCATCGGCTTTTTCGCGGGCTTCTTTTGACAATTTTGTCTTGGCGATTTGCTCTTCCAGCTCCGCCAGCTCATTGCTGCCATCCTCGCCTTCGCCCAGCTCTTTCTGAATCGCCTTCATTTGCTCATTCAGATAATATTCGCGCTGGGTTTTCTCCATTTGACGCTTCACGCGGCCGCGGATTTTCTTCTCCACTTGCAGCACGCCAACCTCGCCTTCCATGTGGCCGAGAATGGCCTCAAGGCGTTTTTCAACATCAATGATTTCCAGCAGCGCCTGCTTTTCATCAAGGCTGATATTCAAATGACCGGCAATCGTATCGGCCAGCTTAATCGGGTCGTCAATCTGACTGACATTTGATTGCACTTCCGGCGGAATTTTGCGGTTCAACTTCACATAGCCGTCAAATTGGCTGACGGCGGAGCGCATGAGGGCGCGGGTTTCTTCGCTATCCTCAACGCTTTCGGTCAAAACCAGCGCGCTGGCCTCAAAAAACGCTTCATTATCGAGATAATCCAGCATTTTGGCGCGCGACTGCCCCTCGACCAGCACTTTCACCGTGCCATCGGGTAATTTCAGCATTTGCAGAACCGAGCCAATCGTGCCGATTTCATGCATGTCAGCGGTTTGCGGGTCGTCTTGGTCGCCATCTTTTTGGCTGACCAGCAACATGTCCTTATCATTGGCCATAACATCTTCAAGCGCGCGAATGGATTTTTCGCGTCCGACAAAAAGCGGCACAATCATGCCCGGGAAGACGACGATATTGCGCAAGGGCAATACCGGCAGGACGACGGGGTATTCGGTCTGTTGTTCGAGGTTATCGCTCATTATTTCAACTTTCCTTTTACATTTCCGTTCACGTAACCGTTTACGTAATCGTGCGCGGTGGCAGGGTTTCAGTAACCCGCGATTCCGAGACGCTGTTCAACATTAATGTGGTGGTCTTCCACATGGTTTTCAATGCCACGGCAAAAAAACACCCCGCGACAAAATGGCGACCCGAAAGCCGCCATTTCTAAAACTCTGTGAAACCCCCGCCTGAGGCGGAAAAACGCTTAGGAAGCCGTCGGCGCACTGGCCGCTTCATCTTCCTTTTTGGCGTAAATATAAAGCGGCTTGGCCGTGCCTTCGACGACTTCTTTGCTGATAACCACTTCTTCAACGCCGTCCAGCCCAGGCAATTCAAACATGGTGTCGAGCAAAATGCCCTCAATCACCGAGCGCAAACCACGGGCGCCGGTTTTGCGCTCAATCGCTTTGCGCGCCACCGCCAAAAGGGCGTCATCTTGGAAGGTCAATATGCTGTCTTCCATATCGAACAGGCGCTGATATTGCTTGACCAGCGCATTTTTCGGCTGGCTCAAAATCGTGACCAGCGCGTTCTCATCCAAATCTTCCAGCGTCGCCAAAACCGGCAAGCGGCCGACAAACTCAGGAATCAGGCCGAATTTCAGCAAATCCTCAGGCTCAAGCTCTTTCAAAAGCTCGCCCGTATTGCGCTCTTCGGGCATATCAACGCGCGCGTTAAAACCGATAGAGGTCTCATTGCCACGCCGCGAAATCACCCGCTCCAATCCGGCGAAAGCACCGCCGCAAATGAACAGAATATTGGTCGTGTCAACTTGCAGGAATTCTTGCTGCGGATGCTTGCGGCCCCCTTGCGGTGGCACAGAGGCAACCGTGCCCTCCATGATTTTCAGCAAGGCCTGCTGCACGCCCTCGCCCGACACATCGCGGGTGATGGACGGGTTGTCAGACTTGCGGCTGATTTTATCGACCTCATCAATATAGACAATGCCGCGCTGCGCCCGCTCGACATTATAATCGGCAGCTTGCAGCAATTTCAGAATGATATTCTCGACATCCTCACCCACATAACCGGCTTCGGTCAGTGTTGTGGCATCGGCCATGGTGAACGGCACATCAAGAATGCGCGCCAGTGTTTGCGCCAGCAGCGTCTTACCGCAACCGGTCGGGCCAACCAGCAAAATATTTGATTTCGACAATTCAACATCGCCGTTTTTCTGCGCGTGATTGAGGCGCTTATAGTGATTATGGACGGCCACAGACAGCACGCGCTTGGCATGTGACTGGCCGATAACATAATCATCAAGCACTTCGAGAATTTCGCCCGGGGTCGGCACGCCATCATCGGTTTTCACCAGAGAGGCTTTGCTTTCCTCACGGATAATATCCATGCACAATTCAACGCATTCATCGCAGATGAACACGGTCGGGCCTGCAATCAGCTTACGCACTTCATGCTGGCTCTTGCCGCAAAACGAGCAATAGAGGGTGCTTTTGCTATCGCCGCTACCGCTGCTATCGCTTCCGCTGCCAACTTTACTCATAGTTTCAGTCCTTTCATCAGCCCGTCAAACCAAGGCTGGGGTTCTGATTCGTTCATTCACTTCACCACAAGCGCGGTGAAAAGTGCAAGCCCCGCGCGAATTACTCAGCTTTCGCGTCGTCTGTGCGCTTGGTGGTTACCTCATCAACAATGCCGAAATCCTTGGCTTGGTCGGCGGTCATAAAGGTGTCGCGCTCCAGCGCATCCTCAATTTTCCGCAAGGTCTGGCCGGTATGCTCGACATAAATTTTATTGAGGCGCGCCCGCATATCCAAAATTTCTTGAGCATGGCGTTCAATATCGGACGCCTGTCCCTGAAACCCGCCGGAGGGCTGGTGCACCATAATGCGCGCATTGGGCAGAGCAAAGCGCATGCCGCTCTCACCCGCCGCCAAAAGCAGTGACCCCATAGAGGCCGCTTGGCCAATGCAAAGGGTCGCCACCGGCGCGCGGATATATTGCATCGTGTCATAAATCGCCATGCCGGATGTCACCACCCCGCCCGGCGAGTTAATATACATGGAGATTTCCTTTTTCGGGTTCTCCGCCTCGAGGAACAAAAGCTGCGCCGTAATCAGGCTGGCCATATAATCTTCGACACCGCCGGTGACAAAAATCACCCGCTCTTTCAACAGACGTGAGTAAATATCGAAGGCACGCTCGCCGCGGCTGGATTGCTCCACCACCATCGGCACAAGCGTGTTCATATAGGTATCAACCGGATCGTGCATTTCTGTCTCCTTCTTAACTATGCCTAATGTGGGGTGTTTTGCCCCCAACGCCAAGTATTAAAGGACGCAAAATTGCCGCGGCCTGATTTTACTTCTTATCTGCGTCCTTTTTGGCAGCCGCTTTCTTCGCCGGAGCCTTTTTCTTGGCAGGCGCTTTTTTAGCAGCAGGCTTTTTATCCGCAGCCTTTTTGGCAGGCGCTTTTTTGGCGGCTGCTTTCTTCGCAGGCGCTTTTTTAGCGGCGGCTTTTTTGGCTTTCGGCTTATCGGCCTCGGCGGAACCCGGCTCCATCATCAGCTCTTCAATGCTCACGCTTTTATCGCTGACCGTCGCCAATTCGCAGATAAAGTCCACGACTTTTTCTTCAAAAATCGGGGCGCGAATTTGCGCCATCGCTTCCGGATTTTGCTGGAAATATTCGAACACTTGCTGTTCTTGACCCGGGAATTGCTGCACACGTTGCATCAGCCCTTGGTTCAATTCTTCCTGCGAAACCTGAATGTCATTATTATTGCCGACCTCGGCCAGCACCAAGCCGGTGCGCACACGACGCTCGGCAATGCCGCGATATTCAACCCGCAAATCCTCTTCGCTTTCGTCGAGGTCTTCAATTTTTTGTTGATTGCTCTCAAGCTCTTGCTCAAATTGATGCCAAATTTGATTGAACTCCATCTCAACCATGCTCGGCGGCAATTCAAAGCTGTGACCATCGGATAATTGGTCGAGCAAATCTTTCTTCATATGCCCACGCGACATTTGTTCGTAATCGCGACCAATTTGTTCGCGCATGGCCTCTCGCAGTTTTTCGAGGCTTTCCATGCCCAAAGAGGTAGCGAATTCTTCCGTAATCTCGGCGTCTTTCGGCTCGCTTACTTCATGCACCGTGCATTCAAACACGGCGGCCTTACCGGCCAATTCAGCAGCGCCATATTCTTCCGGAAAAGAAACTTCGACATCTTTTTTGTCACCGGCTTTTGCGCCGATAAGCTGTTCTTCAAAACCCGGGATGAACTGACCTGAGCCAAGCTCGAGGTCAAAACCTTCTCCGGCGCCGCCTTCAAAGGCTTCGCCATCAATGCGGCCGATAAAGTCGATTTTTACGCGGTCGCCCTCTTCGGCTTTAGCCGTTTTGGCGCGCGCCACAAAATCTTTGCGCGAGGATGCCAGACGCTCAAGCGCCTCATCAACGCGGGCTTCATCAACATCAACAACCGGCTTTTCAAGTTTCAGCTTGGCAAAATCAGTCAGCTCAATCGGCGGAATGACTTCATAAGTAACATCATAAACAAGGTCAGCTTTGCCGCCGATAATATCGTCAGCTTCACCCACCAGCTTGATTTCAGGCTGCATGGCGGGGCGCTCGTCACGGTCGGTCAGCATTTGCTGGCTCGATTCATTGACGGTTTCTTGAATGATTTCACCCATGAGCTGTTCGCCATAGGTTTTACGGATATGGGCGATTGGCACTTTGCCCGGGCGGAACCCCTTTAACTGCACCTGATCTTTGATGCTGTCGATTTTGGCTTCCAACTTGCCGGCCAAATCGGCGGCGGCAACGGTGATTTGCACTTCGCGCGCCAGTCCTTCGGCGCTCACTTCCTTAATATTCATTTTCTTCCTCTTATCCCCGCTCTTGGCGGGCTATGTTTGGTGCGGGCGGAGGGACTTGAACCCCCACACCTCTCAGTACCAGAACCTAAATCTGGCGCGTCTACCAATTCCGCCACGCCCGCATGAAACTCATGGGGCGCTCTATAGCAGGAGACGCACATAAACGCCATACTAAAGACAGCACGATAACCGCAAGGGATTAAAAATCTCTTAGTCAGAACGACATTGCGCCTTAAGGTAGATGAAATAAGGAGATTACCATGACCGTATATATTATTGCCCGTTTTAAAATTCACGACCGCGAAGGCTATGGCCGCTATGAAGAACATTTTTTGGAAGTGTTTGAACCGTTTGGCGGCACCATGCTGAGCGTTGATGAAGAACCGACAATTTTGCAGGGCGAGTTTGACTTCACCCGCTCCGTGCTTATTGAGTTTCCAAGCCCCGAGGACGCTATGGCTTGGATGAGCTCGCCTGAATATCAGGGAATCGTCAACCATCGGCTGGAGGCCAGTGTCGGCAATGTGATTATGGTCAAAGGTCTTGAGCAAGGCGAATTGGAAACAATGTTGGCGAAATAACCGGCGCGCCCTTTGCGCCGCCATTTTGCTGGCTCAGTTTCTTTAAGACTTTTTACCCAAGGCGATTTTCATATCATCGGTTTCTGCGCCCTGCTCTATCAGCGACAGGGTGCGGCCATCGGTTTCAAAAATCGACAGCGAACAATTTGCCGGGGCAAAGCTGACGACATCGGTCGCACCGGTGGCGGCGCAATAGGCCGCATTCAGCGCAATGAAATGCGAGAAGATGACCACAGCCTCGCCTTGCATGGCGTTCAGCGTGGCGCGCACATTATCGTTCCAGCCGCGAAAATCGATGCCGCTATCGACGCTCACCGCATCGCTATAAAGCCCGTCCCATGTGCCCGCCATGACGCGGCGCAGCCACTGCGTGCGGGCGGTCAAATCATCAATCGGCGGCGGAATTTCACCGACACCCGCCTCAATTTGCAGCGTCTGCCCCCATGCTTTGGCAAGCGGCGCGGCGGTTTCTCGGCAGCGTTTGAGCGGGCTTGAAAATATCGCCACCGGCGCATCAATCAGCCCCTGCACTGTCTCGGCCACCGCTTCTGCTTGCGATTGCCCCAATGCGTCGAGGCCGGGGTCGGCATCGCCATCCCAACCGGCGGCGGCTTTGCCGTGGCGTATCATATAAATGCGGGTCATTTATTATCCGGCGTGAAAATATTGAGCTTGCTGTCATTGACGGCCAAGCTGCCCGTCATGCCGATACAATCCTCGGCCATCAGCCGCTCGGTTTGCCCGCCTTCTTTGGTCATATGCGCGCAAAAGCGTTCGCCGCTATCCATGCGCCCGATGAGAATGCCGTCAGAATCCTTGCCCGCGACATGCGCCACTGTGTAGCTTTCAATCGTGCCGCGACCATTGGCTTCCTCAACAACCGGCAATTTATCCATCGCATCAATTTGCCCCTGCAAGACGCCGGGCGCTTCGCGCTGCCAGTTGCCCTCAAACGGCGTGGTGGAATAAAGCCCTAATGAGTGCTTGGTCAAAAACCAGCCATTGCCGTTGCAACAACCTTTACTGCCCGGATTGGCGCGCAGCTTTTGCGCCATTTGCGCGACGGACATCAGCGTATAAGCATTGCCCGCCCCGCCAAAATACGGCAAGCCGCCGGTCACGGTGAAGGGGCGCGGGTCGTCTTCATCAATGCCCATTTCCCGACACGCCACTTCAACGGCGACGGGGAAACAGGAATAGAGGTCGAAATAATCAATATCATCAACGCCCCAGCCCGCCATATTCAGCGCCAATTTGGCCATGCCGTTCATCGCATGGCTGCGGTGTAATTCAGGCCGCTCAATCGGGTTCCAAATATCATTGGCCTCAGCGCAGCCGTGCAAATAAACCCATTTGCTCTCATCAATGCCCATCTCACGGGCTTTGCCGACCGAGGTCAGAATAACGGCGGAGGCTTGGTCAATGCGAATGACCGAGTTCATATATTTCGGATAGGGATAGCCGACCAGCCGATTGGTTTCATTGACCGTGGCGATTTCCTCAGCCGAGCGGGCCACCGGAAACCAGCTAAACTCATTTTGCGCGGCCACTTCGGTAAAGGGCTGCATCAGCGCGCCCAACTTTTGCATATGGGTCGGCATATCGCGGCCCAAATGATGGCGCAGCGCGTTTTCAAATATCGGATAATAATTGACCGGATAATACAGCATATGGCGGCGCTCAACCGGCGAGCAGCCATCCTTCTCAACACCGATTTCCTCACGCGGGCCGTCAATCTCATCATTCCAGCCGGGCGTATTCGTATGGTCAACGCCCTGCCCCAGCGCGCGCATGATAGAGCCAAGCCCCTCACCGCCAACCAGCATGGCCGTGCCGACATCACCATTTGAGATGCGCTCGGCCAATTCGTTAATCATCATTTGCGGGCTATTGCCGCCGGTCGCCGCTATCAAAGATTGTTGCGGCTCAATATCCATACTGCGCGCAACGCTGAGGGCGATATTATTATATTTGCCAAAGGGCAAATTGCGCCCTTCCGGCGAGTCCGTGACAAAACGGATGCCCGCCACCGTGTCGATATTGGCTTTATCCAAATTGGCATCGGCAATGGCGCGCGCGCCCGCTTCGGCCAGCAGCGCCATAGGTGATTTGGCTTTTTGGGCGTCTTTCTCTTTTTGCACCGTCAGTCCGGCACCGATAAGAATGGGTGTATTATCTTGTGGCATGAGGTTCTCCCGATTTGGCGCGAGTGTATCCACACATGCGCCGCTTTTGAAGCCAATTATGCGATTGCGCGCGCTTTTTGCTGAAAATGGCTAAATTTTAATCAGCTGTATAAAAATTAGGCAGAATGAGCCGGAAATATCGACGCCTGGGGCGCGAGGCCTTGAAAAAGAAACATCCTATATTGGCACGGTTTTTGCATAAGGTGGGTAGATAGATAGTCAGGAGACGATAGTGAAGAAAATTGAGGCCATTATCAAACCGTTCAAATTGGACGAAGTTAAAGATGCACTGCAAGAAGCGGGCATTCAAGGTATTACGGTTGTCGAAGCCAAGGGTTTCGGCCGCCAAAAAGGACATACGGAATTATATCGCGGCGCAGAATATGTCGTTGACTTTCTGCCCAAAGTAAAACTCGAAGTCGTTGTTGCTGATGACTTGTTGGATGGGGCTATTGAGGCTATCAAGACGGCAGCTGAAACCGGCCGTATCGGCGATGGCAAGATTTTTGTGTCGGATATCAGTCAAGCTATCCGAATTCGTACCGGCGAGACCGGCGACGAAGCCCTTTAAGTTTTAATTTTCACTGACCAGATTTGGAGATTTCAGATGTCAGATGCTTCTACCGTTCAAAAAATGATTAAGGACAATGATGTCCAGTATGTTGACCTTCGCTTTACCGACCCGCGCGGTAAAATGCAGCACCTTACGCTCGACACCGACCTTATTGATGATGATTTCTTCGCCGAAGGCACAATGTTTGACGGTTCGTCAATCGCCGGTTGGAAAGCCATTAATGAATCCGACATGGTGCTGATGCCGGACACATCAAGCGCCCGCCTCGACCCGTTTTACGCGCAACAGACACTGACCCTGTTCTGCAATATTCTCGAGCCGAATTCAGGCGAAGCCTATAATCGCGACCCGCGCTCAACCGCGCTGCGCGCCGAAGAATATCTGAAGTCCACCGGCATTGGTGACACGGTATATTTCGGGCCGGAAGCTGAGTTCTTCGTATTTGACGATGTGCGCTTCTCAACCGACCCCTATAATACGGGCTTTGCACTGGACAGCACCGAGCTGCCGGATAATTCAGGCACTGAATATGAAGCCGGTAATATGGGCCACCGGCCACGCACCAAAGGCGGCTACTTCCCGGTCAATCCGGTTGATAGCGGTCATGACCTGCGCGGCGAAATGCTGTCAGTGATGAAAGAAATGGGCATGAGCGTTGAAAAGCACCACCACGAAGTGGCGGCTGCCCAGCACGAGCTTGGCCTGAAATTCGGCACCTTGACCAGCATTGCCGATGACCTGCAACTTTACAAATATGTCGTGCATAATGTTGCCCATGCCTATGGCAAGTCAGCGACCTTTATGCCGAAGCCGGTCGCCGGAGATAACGGCACGGGCATGCACTGCCACCAGTCAATTTGGAAAGACGGCAAGCCGCTTTTCGCCGGTGACAAATATGGCGATTTGAGCCAAGAGTGCCTGTATTATATTGGCGGTATCATTAAGCACGCGCGCGCGCTGAATGCCCTGACCAATCCGTCAACCAACTCTTACAAACGTCTTATCCCGGGCTTTGAAGCGCCGGTTCTGCTGGCTTACTCAGCCCGCAACCGCTCGGCTTCTTGCCGTATTCCGTTTGCCACATCGGCACCGGGCAAGCGTGTTGAGATTCGCTTCCCCGACCCGACCGCCAACCCATATCTCGCCTTCACGGCCATGATGATGGCCGGTCTGGACGGTATCGAAAACAAAATCGATCCGGGCGATCCGATGGATAAAGACTTGTATGAATTGCCGCCGGAAGAGCTGAAAAATGTTCCGCAAGTATGTGGCTCATTGCGCGAAGCGATGGAAGCACTCGACGCAGACCGCGAGTTCCTCAAAAAAGGTGGTGTGATGGATGATGACCAGATTGATGCTTATATCGAGCTGAAATGGGAAGAAATCTACAATTACGAGCACACACCGCATCCGGTCGAGTTCGACATGTATTACAGCGTATAATTTGAGACCATAACAGGGGGCTCCTCCCTCCCCCCAATAGAACGGCCCTACTGAATATCAGTGGGGCCGTTTTTTTGCTCCGTCAGCTTCAACATCAGATTGCCGATATCGTCATGTGCCAAAAACGTGTTTCGGTTAAATGTGAAATGCAGCAACTCGCCATGATGACGAATGGCAAACTGGGTATCATCCGTTAAGCGTTGGGTGACCATCCACGCCACATATCTCAGACTGTTCATAAACGCGTGACAC
>VMHT01014018.1_pt1 | contig 70489 bp, 50 predicted proteins | sample 4693611 | NCBI WGS metagenome assembly VMHT01 (sample SAMN12280063, study PRJNA550983) | marine metagenome | isolation source: seawater sampled from same location over 5 years 0.02-0.2 micron viral filtrate | place: USA: collected off the coast of southern California halfway between the port... ...
CAATTACATTTAGTGATTTAGCATTAGTTAAATCACTAAATGTAATTGTTACTGTTGCTGATGCGTTTGTTGTTGCGTCAGTGTTAGTTACTACATACACTGAGCCATGGAAACTTGTGAAATCACTTGAAGACAATCCATCACCGGCTCCTGCTTGTGTTGCTAGAGCAATCCAGTTGCCACCATGTGCATAATAAGCAAGGCCTGTTGCATGTACATGAGCAAACATACCATGATATGTTGTCGCATTTGGCAAATCAACTAGGTTATCATACTTGTTAGCAAATAATACTTTATTGCCTGCCAGGTCTAAATCTGCACCTTCTATTTCTGTTCTTGCTCTAGTATTTGTATAATATAAGTTTGTTGAACCTTCAGCTAGTGCATCAGTATTTGATAATGCTCCGCCAGTTACTGCTCCTGTAACATACGCCTGTGTTGCTAGTGTGCCATCTTCGTCGGGTAAAATAATATCTCTATCTGCTGTAACTGATGTGGCTTGAAGTTTTGCTTCAAAGTCATCAGGTACTGTGCCTTCAAAGATTAACTTTGTGCCTTGTTTAATCCAAATATGTTGATCAGGATAAAATACAATATCCGAACCCGCGGCACTAGTAATCTTTGTATCATTACCAGTATCTAAATCAATTAGTGTATGATTCCCATGTTTAAAAGCCATACTATTTCCCCTTTAAAATATTTATCTCTTCTTGTTGTGCGTCAACCTTAGCACTTAATTCTTTAACTGCTTCAATAAGGAGAGCTGTAAGTCTATCATACTTCACTGCTTTTGTACCATCTTCTCTATCAGTAACGATTTCAGGTAAAACTTTTTCCACTTCCTGTGCAATTACACCTACATCTTCTTTTTCTACGTAAGAATGTTTTTCAATATATTCATCTTTCCAGTCGTAATGTACACCTCTTATTTTATTAACTTTATCTAATGCATTTTCAATGTTAACAATGTTTTCTTTTAAATTAATATCCGAACTGTAATACGCTGTAACATCACCAGTTGCATATATATCTCCAGATACATGTAACTTAGCGGCCGCTCCTGTATTTCCTATACCAACATTACCATTTGATTCAACACAGATCCTATGCGTAGTAGTAACATCATCATAAGCCATGTAAAACTTGCCATCACCTACACCCATGGAATATCTAGTGTCAGTACTTCCTGCACCATCGCCCCTAAGATGTAGAACAGCATAGCCACCGTCGCCATCAATAGCAACTTCTGTATTTCCATACGTAGAGGATGACCAATTAGCATCTGCTGGTGTAGATGTTCCAAAACCTACATGACCATCACCCGTAAGAACTATTTGATTTGTATTTCTGTCACCATCGGTTCTTATTTTTAATAACTGGCCATCGTTAGTATAAGTAGGATTAGCTTGAATTATACTTGTTGTAGCACCTGACTGATCATACGAAAATTCTAAACCAAGAGAAGCTCCACTACCGCCCACTCGTAAAGTGCCATCTTGTGTATTTGACCTAACATGCAAAGTAGATAGTGGACTTTCAGTTCCAATACCAACATTACCACCGCTTGCAATGGATAATCTATTGTTTCCACCTGTTGATAACTCTATATTATTAGCATCTACTACAAATTGTTTGTACGCACTATTATCTCTATCGTATGAAATTAAATACGCACCTTCGCCTTGAGTTCTGCCACTAGTTACATAATGTACTTCTAAACCTTTACCTGCACTAGGACTAGATGCGGCACCACTATTGTAAATTCTAGTGTATCCTGTATCTAACGTAGTTTGAGGAGATGTTGTACCAATACCTACATTACCACTACCGTCTGCTAAAACTACTGTACCAGTAGCATCAGGTAAGGTAATTGTTCTGTCTGTTGTTGGATCTGCTACTGTAAGAGTTGTCTCAGCAGTATCGTTTGTGGCTCCTTCAAACTTCAATGTCATATCTTCAGTAAGAAGTATTCCATTTTCATTCATTCTTGTTATAATTTTATTTGAACCGTTTGCTCTAACCCAAAATTCTAATGTTCCATCTTCAGATCCGTTTGAAACATCTGCTATTTTACCTTTAATTTGTGCATAATTTCTTGTAGTTCCTGTATTACTTTTACCTGAAAACTTTAAACAACCAATATAGTCTGCACTACTAGGTGATGCATTATTCCTAAATAAATCTAAACTAGGGCCTTCTGAATTTGATGCTGTAGTATCGGTAATATCAATACCAGTAGCTGTTGTTTCAAATATAGCTGAGTTGTTGTAATATAATGTCTGTCCTGCACCAGAATTAGTTTGTATACTAGTTTTTGTACCATCAGCATTTTGAAAATATGTTGTGCCTGAACGTAAGAATAAACTTCCTTCACCTGCATCATCTATATAACTATCTGAACCATCATGATAAATCTGTAAATCTGAACCTGTACCAAATATGGCTTTGTCGCTGTCACCAAATTTTATGTCGTTTCCATTAGTTTCTAAATCGCCACCTAATTGAGGTGTAGTATCTTCAGAAACATTGTTAATTGATATGGCTTGTACTCTAGCAGTTGTGTGGTATAAATTACTTGAACCTTCTGATACTGTATCTGTATTTCCTTGTGTAAATGTTAATACACCACTTGTACTATTATATGATAACTGTGTTGAAGCTTCACTAATAGCGGCTCTTACTCTAGCAGTTGTATGGTATAAATTATTACCTTCAGTTAAATTATCTGTTGTCTTCGTTCCTAGCCTAGTGTCCCATCTAGCATCAGTATAATATAAATTACTTGAACCTTCTGAAAGACTATCAGTATCGTGATTAGATAGACTTGACACTGTGCCTGTTACATCACCAGTTAAATCACCAGTTACATCACCTGTAACATCGCCAGTTAATGCACCAATAAAGGTACTTGCTTTTATATCTGAATATGCAGATATAGGTATGTTTCCATCTGTGGCACCTGTATGAGCTGTTGAAACAAGAGCAAACTGGTCTTCACTTTCGTCCCATATTACTGCAACATTTGTAAGTGAACCACGTTCTAATATTAAACCAATGTCAGATGAATTTGTGCCTGTCTCATCACCGTTTAGTGCGATAAGTGGATCATTAAATGCGGTTGCATCCGAATTAATGTTACTTACCTGTATTTTCCTAAAACTCATAGCAATACCTTCTCTGCTTTAATGTATTTATGCTATTTCATAAAAAAAGAGCAGGGCGAACCCTGCTCTTTTAATATGTAGTTTAGATTACTCTTTTTCTAATATAGCATCAATCTGTGCTTGCATTTTCTTGATGGTTTCTTTCATATTATCCATCTTTTCATCGTTTGCAGTGATTGTTTTATTAGTTTCTGCCAGTGCAGAACTTAGCTCTTTGATTGCATTGATTGCTAGACCCATCATGTTACCATAAGCAACACTTAGATATCCATCTTCATCTTCAATGACTGCTTCTGGTAATACTTTTTGTACATGCTGAGCAATTACACCAGTTTTTCTTCCGATTACATTGCCTTCCTTGTCTTCCATGTCATATGTAAAACCGTCAAGGTCATTAACTTTTGCCATTGCATTTTCAATTAGCTGAACATTACTCTTAAGTCTTTCATCTGAATATGCTGTAATATCACTATCAGCAACAATGCTACCAGACACATCAATACCACTTGTTGTTACACGTAGTCTTTCAGTTCCGTTTACTACTGCTACTGTATGTGAGTTGTTACTCCATGCAATATAGTCATTTGCATCTCTACCAACATAGTTACTTGTTAGAATTGCGCCTGCTCCAGCATTTAGACCTGTACAGTTAATATTTGCACTACCATCTCTATATACAAGAGTATTTGCACTTGCGGCTGTAGTTGCGTTTGATGTTACTGTAAATGTAGCACCTTCTGCACCTGCAGAACCACTTAGACCATTACCTGCTACTGCACCTGCGGCAACATAGTTACCTGCTGTATGTGTACCAAGTGTAACAGCATCTGCGGCTGGAGTCACAGTAATTGTTGGGTTACTTGAACCGTTAAAGGACACGGAACCGTCTACTGAACCATCAATAGTAAATGTTCTAGATGTTTGCCATCTTGAAGCAGTAGATGCGTTAGCATCAATATCACCACCACCAAGAGAAACGTTAGAACCACTAGCACTCAATGTAGCACCACCTAGTTTAATTGTAGAACCACTTAGAAATAGGTCACGAAATTTCAAATCATCTGAACCTAAGTCATATGTTTCGTCTGCGGCTGGTAAAATGTGTCCAGCTTTGATTGTTTCTGTACCTGTTGTCCATTCATCATCAGTTTCGTTCCATATAAAGGATACGTTTGTTGATGTGCCACGTTCAATTTCAATACCACCATTTTCACTTGGTGCGCCTGTTTCATCACTATTAAGTGTAATTGTGCTATCACCAATGTTAACAACGTTTGAGTTGACTGTTGTAGTTGTACCACTAACTGTTAGGTTTCCGCCGATTGTTGCGTTACCTGTTGTAGTTAATGTAGTAGCCGCCACTGTTGATGCTGAACTAGCACCAATTGGTGTACCATCAATAGCACCACCGTTAATGTCAGCAGTTGCGATTGTTGCTGTACCACCTGATACGCTGATACCATTGGCCGCTGTAATTAAACCGTCTGCACTAATTGCGCCTGCGGCTGAAATTGTAACACCAGTGGAACCATATCCATCACCAATTGTAATTGAACCGTCTACTACTGCATTACCATCCATGCTAAAGTCACCATCAGCACTAATTGTAACACCAGTTGATCCGTAACCACCACCGATTGTTGTTTGTCCGCCAATTGTAATTTGTGCTGAAATATCAACGTTTGCGTTAATATCAACAGCATCATCCATACGAACTGAGTCTTTAAAACGTACTGCATCTGTAAACTTCATTGGAAAACTTGCGTCATCCGCGTCAGTTGCCGCACCGTCTGTGGTTTTAACTTGTGCCGCCAAAATAGACACGTTACGTTCTAGATCAGCAATACGTCTTAGGTTTGATTTACTACCTGTGAAGACGATATCTGTAGAGCCTTCGTTACCGGTAAATTCTGTTAGTGTACCGGCGTCATTATATTTGTATTTCTTGTCACGCTCAAGAGCTGTCGAGCTCGTTGCGCCACCTGTTCTCAGTTTTCTTGCCATTTTCTTTCCCCTTTGGTTAAACTACCACGAGCTAGTAACTCTGTTACAGCAACATGTAGGAGGAATGGCTTCCTCCTACACTTGGATAGTTATATTATGCGTTGGCGTGCTTTAAGCCAACTACTTCGATTTCGTCGTTCTCGTCTAGGACGCCTGCTACGATTGTCACTGTGCTACCGCTTACGCTATATTCATCTGTTGGGCGTAGTAATACCCTGTTTAGGAATATTTGGTAAGTTAACGCTGTGGCTAGATCTGTAAATGTTAGATCAATTGTTCCACTTGCGTTATTGGTTGCTTGTGTGCCACTAATTACTTGGTCTGCACTGTGGAAGTGTACAAAGTCACTTACATCAGCTAGAGAACCATGTAGGTTTGTAGCATGTACGTCAGCAAACTTAGCTGAAGAACTACCAAGGTCATGTGTATTATCTGCACTTGGAATAATGTCCGAAGCAACGTCTGCATTAAACGTAACAGTATCAGAGTCTGCATCACCTAGTTCAATGTTACCACCGGCAACAATGTTACCACTTGCATAGATGTTACCTACAACATCTAGAGCTTGTGATGGTGTTGCTGTACCAATACCAACTCTTCCGTTTGTTACATCAACAACAAAGTCGTTAGTGTTAACAGCAAAGTCCTGAGTATTGTCTAAGTTAGCTGAACTAAACGTTGGAACACTTGCTGTGGATGTTGCAATAACAACCGCTTGTGTACCTGTAGGCATTGCACTTTGGAATGTAATGTTTGTTCCAGAAATGTTATATGAACCGTCTGAGCCGTCATATACGTCCTGGATAACACCACCAACATAAACAGTTGAGTTTGCTTCTGTTGCTGTAAATCCTAATGCGTGTGTAGTTGTAGAACCATCACCATCAAGAGTAATACGGTTTGTACTACCAAATACCACTGTTGCTGGATCAACTAGTTCAACACCCGTTGCATCTGACTTAACTTGGATTAGGTACTCTGCTTTACCAGTAAATGTACTGTCGTCCATGTCTGTAAGATTTAGTAGGCTAAAGAACTTATCGCCTGGTTCAAATTTACTTGCACCGTTGTTCCATACTAGCACTTGTCCGTTAGTTGGCGCCGCTGTTGCAGTGTCAACATCACTTAGAGCATTAATACTATGGTTTGCAAGACTACTTACTGTACCTGTTACATCACCTGTTACATCACCTGTAAGATCGCCTACAAAGCCACCGTTACCTGTAATTGCACCAGTAAATGTTGATGTTGAAGTTACCGCTAGTGTACCACCAACTGTAGCGTTGTTTGTAATTGCGGCTGAAGCTGAGTTCATTGCACCAGTAATAGTGTTGTTACCACCAATAGTAACGTTACCACTAAACGCACCAGTTGTTGCTCCTGTAAGAGCACCACTTGTGAATTGTGCTGTACCGTCTGTAACTATGTTAGCAGTAACCGTTGCGTTTACAGTTACGCCAGTAAATGTAGCCGCGGCTGGTGTTGTTGCACCAATTGTACCATCAACATTACCTGTTACATTACCAGTTACGTTACCAGTTACATTACCAGTTACGTTACCTGTAACATCACCAGTTAAATCACCAGTTACATCACCTGTTACGTTACCTGTTAAATCACCAGTTACATCACCTGTTACGTTACCTGTTAGGTTACCTGTAACATCACCAGTTACATCACCAGTTAGATCACCTTCAAATCCTGCCGCTACAAAAGTTTCAGAACCTACTGTCCATTTATCAGTTGTTTCGTTCCAGATTAGTGTCTTGTTTGTGTCTGTACCACGTTCGATTTCGATACCACCGTTTTGTGAAGCGGCACCTGTTTCATCGCTGTTTAGTACAATAATGTTATCACCAATGTTTACTGTATTGGAGTTAACTGTTGTTGTAGTACCATTAACTGTTAAGTCTCCAGTAACAATAACGTTTCCAGATGCTGTAACTGTTGTTGCAGTAATATCATCTGTTGTTAATGTACCGTCAACTTGAACGTTGTTAAATTGTACGTCATCACCTGTACCAACTGCTTGTCCAACTGCAAATGTAACTTTGTCTGAAGCCGCTGAAACTGTTGTTGTTACACCAGTACCGCCTTCAAATTCTAGTCCATCTGTTGCAAGGTTAATTGAATCAGATCCACTATCGCCAGTAATATCTAGGGTTGCACCTAGTGTTACGGATGAAGCAGATGTAAGTCTACCCTGTTGGTCAACTGTAATAACAGATGCCTGTGTAGCACTACCATATGTGCCTGGTGTTACTGCTGTGTTATCAAGTGTTAGTGTCGCTGTATCCGAAGTTACTGCTGAAGTAATACCTGTACCACCTGCAATAGTTAGTGTATCTGTACCAATATCAATTGTGTCAGAACCACTATCACCTGCTACTGTCATTTGTGTAGTTGGCGAGGTTGTTGTAACTGCTGTTACAAGACCTTTTGAGTTAACAGTTACGACTGGAATCGCTGTACCACTACCATAAGCACCTGCTGTAACACCACTGTTTGCTAGTGTTGCTGTTGCACTTACGTTACCAGAACCGTTAACACTTGTTAGTGTTGCTGTAACATCACCTGTTAAGGATAGGTCACGTGCAGTCTGCCATGCTGTTGCAGTTGTTGAGTTACCTGTTACATCACCTGTAACATCACCAGTTAGATCACCAGTCACATCACCTGTTACATCACCTGTTACGTTACCAGTTAAGTTACCAGTTACGTTACCTGTAATAGTAGATGAAGCATTAAGTGTAGTTACACTTGCCGCCGCTGGAGTTCCACCACCGAGAATACCATCAACATTACCTGTTACATTACCAGTTAAGTTACCAGTTACGTTACCAGTTACGTTACCTGTTAGTGCTGAAGTAACACCACCAAATGTAACTGCGTCTGTTGTACCAACTGCCTGACCAATTGCTATTGTGACTAGGTCATTAGTTGCATCAATAGATGTTGTAACACCTGTTCCACCTGTAAAGTCAATTGTATCAGAGGATGTGTCGATTGCGTCGGAACCACTATCAGCTTGGATGTTTAATGAAACACCTGGAGTTGCTGTGGTTACGTTTGTAATACGACCATAACCGTCGATTGTTAGTACTGGTACTGCTGTTGAGCTACCTACTGAACCTGATACACCACTAATTGTGCTTAGGTCTACAGTTGCCGCTCCACCTTCTGCTGTACCGTTTGTTACAACAATGTTGGTATTACCAGCATCTGCAATAGATTGTACATAGTTACCTGTTGTGTCTGTACCTAGTGCTACGCTATCAGCGCCAACTGTTAGAGCAACGTTAGAAACGTTTGCACTACCGTCAAAGCTGAATGAACCAGTTACGTCACCGCCACCGAAAGTTACTGTACGAGCTGTTGCTAATGCACTTGCTGTGTCAGCGTTACCTGTTACATCACCAGTTACATCACCAGTTACATTACCGGTTAAATCACCAGTTACATCACCAGTTACATCACCTGTAACATCACCAGTTACGTTACCTGTAACATTACCTGTTACATCACCTGTTACTGCACCAGTAAATGTTGCATCTGAACCATTTGTTCCAGATTCAAGAACTTTACTTGTACCGTTGTTTGCGTAAATGTCACCAGTTAAATCACCAGTAAACATAGCCGCACTAACTGCCGCCATGTTAAGGTCTGCCGCTACCCATGCAGAACCATCATATACTTCTGCTGACCAACGATCATTTGTTTCATCCCATACGAATCTAGCATTCTCGCTAGTTCCACGTTCAATTTCAATACCAGCGTTCTCTGTAGGAGCGCCAGTTACATCATTGTTTAGTACAATAATGTTGTCGCCAAGCTCAATAGTGTTTGAGTTGACTGTTGTAGTTGTGCCGGAAACTGTTAAGTTACCGCCAATAGTTACGTTACCTGTTGTATCAACTGTAGTAGCAGTAATTGCCGCCGCTGAGTTTGCACCAATGATAGTGCCGTCAATAGCACCGCCATTAACGTCAACTGTTGCAAATGTTGATGTGCCAGCTGATGTGATATTACCTGTAACATCACCAGTTAAGTCACCAGTAGCCATACCTGTAGAAGCATTAATAGTAAAGTTGTTATTAATGTTCAGGTCTAAACTTAATCCTACAGATGTAAAGTTGGCCGCGGCTGGTGTAGTTCCACCAATCGTACCATCAACGTTACCTGTTACATTACCTGTTACGTTACCTGTGACATTACCAGTCAAATCACCAGTTACATCACCAGTTACATCACCAGTTAAATCTGATGTTACACCAGCAAACGTTACTGTGTCTGTTGTTGCCACTGCTTGCCCAATACTGAACGCACCGCTACTAACTGTAACACCTGTTCCACCTGAAGCGTATGAATCAAACGCACTATTATGACGTGCAGTTGTAAAATACAAATTCGACGAACCTTCGGACATATTGTCAGATGTGCCCGATCCTAGGAGGTCCGTTAGTGTAATCTTAGCGAGGCTAGATCCACTATCGTCGAAAATAATCAGTTGGTCAGCTGTTAAATCAGCACCAGATACGGCAGTTTGAGAACTAATTGAAGTTGCCGCTAACTTTACGTTGGTAACCGCTGAGTTAGCAATAGCAGGGGTTTTAATTTGTCTAAAAGCCATTTTTTGATCTCCAAATCAAATATCGATATTTGATTTCCTATATTGAATAGGAAATTGCCCAAGGAATCATACCTCGAGCTAAACGTATTTATAGGTTAATTTGGGGAGTTAAGTACTTTTATTATACTGGAAAATAACGTATATCAATGCTATGTCCTGCGTTTGGTGCCGTAGGAAATTGTAACGTTGTACCTGTTATTGAATATTGATTAGGACGTTTTACTACACCATTTACAATTACAAGAACGCTACTAGTATTGTGTCCTGAATCAATAGTATAGTCTGTAGTACTACCATCTCCGGTATACAATGCACTTGTGTAAGTTAAATTGAGTGCCTGATTTGTAATACTTCCTGCTAATGGAGAAACTGCTGTTGCGTGAGCAGATCTATGTTTAACGTATAATTCTGAACCAGTATCCATAGCACCATTTGTGCTAATTACAGCACCACTTAATGTAAAGTTTTCGCCAACGCCTGGACGCTGAATAACACCATCTACATAAACATCGATTGATTCAACATCAGCAGGTGTTGTAGAAAGTGTAAAGTTTATAGTTGTACCATCACCAGTAAAAATCTCATGACCTGGAATAGTTCCAGTTATTAAACTATCTTCAAAAGTAAAATTACCATTACCATCAGTTGTTAATACTTGTTGATTTGTGCCATCTGTTATTCCTAAATCTGTAAGATCACTAGGAATATTTGCTGTACTAAATGTAATTCTATTATTTGCTACATCTGCTGTTACTTGTATTGAGCCATCTGCAACAACTTCTAATGTATCACCACCACTTGCTGTAAGCGTATCTGGTGTTGGATCTGTTGGGCTTGTATATACATCAACAACATTAAACACATTTGTTTGGGCACCAATTGTACCTACACCAAACGAACCCGTATAAACTGCACCAGTAATGTAAACACTTTTGCCAGTAAAATTAACACCGTTAGGTAAATTATCACCAATAAAATGCAATACACCGGACTGGTAATCAAAGAACCATTCGTCATTGTTACCAGAACCGGTAGTAAAGACTTTATTAGAAATACTAATGGCGCCTGCAGGATCACCACTAGTATGAATGTAGACGCTAACCAGATACGTACTACCAAATTCTGGTGGAATCCAGTCTGTTGTGTCTGTTTTCCATGTACGATTTGCTGAGGCTGTTACGTCATTGGTACATTCAACTGGATTACTACTTCCATACACTGTAACTTCACTTGTACTAGTACCTGGCAATGTAGCAGGAATACTTCCGGCCTGTTGCCAAACTTTGTCACCTCTTAATAGTAGCGGACTTGCTATAGCTTCGTTAGCGGCAAGTTTATTAGCGTTGGTGTCAGTCTTAGAAACACCAAAGCCAACTTTCTTAAACAAGTAATCAAGTTTTTGATTATCGGAAATAGCCATTAGCTTGCTTCTCCGATGCTTATACTATTAATTGAGTCTCCGCTATCAAGAGCTACTCTTACTAATACAACATTACCTGTAGCATTGGACATGTTTTCACTACCAAGTGTCATTGTGTATGTACTGTTGATACTTTGACCAAACGGTACCACGTCTGCACCTGTGCTTGCACACCCATCACTTCCATTTCCTCCACTTCCAGTGTTACTGCCCGGAACGCCTGCACCTGCATATTGAGTACCAGTGTCCAACCAACCATTTAGGCCACTTGCACTATCAATACCTGTTCCTGGTGAAGCAATCCACATACCTGCAATACCTGTTGAAGAGTTAATAGCAATGTCGAAGTTTGCAACAACTTGTCTACGAAACGCAAAGGTAAAATACTGTGTTCCAGTATCTCCGGATCTGTCTGGACCTGCAGGTAAGAAACCACTTGATAGGTTCGTTGTAAAGTGTTGTAAGAGACCCCACCTTATAGTTGCTTCCCTAGTTCCGCTTACCGAAACTGCGCCTGTAAATGTGTTGTTAGTATAGAAGTTAGTACTTCCAGTGAATGATGGTGTATCAGTTGTTTCACTTAAGAAATCTGCAATACGTACTCCGTCGTCAGTGAAGTTGCCGTTTCCTAACGAATTCGCTACGGGTATTGCTGTTTCAGATACACCGCTAGGACTTGCTGTGTGTACTTGTACTTTTGTTCCTGCAATTTCTTGATAAGAACTTGTACCTACTACGTTGCTAATCCTAAACTTTAAAGTCTCAACAGTAGAAACTGAGCTACCTGTAAGACTTAAACTTATATCTCCTAGTGCATATGGGCTACTGACATCCTTACCTGTATTGGCATTTGGTATGCCTCCTGTAAGGAATGGTGTAGTACCTTCTATATCTGAATAACTTTTATTTTGTGTATTCACAGCAGATTGTGATCTGCCTTCTGAGTTTGTACCACTTGCAATCTCGAATATGCTAGTTGAATTTCTGTATGCCTGGCCGATCCAATTATAGACTTCAGCACCACCTATTGTTAAAGTAGGACTGCCTGAATTATAATATGGAATACCAGAAATATATCTATATGTTCCTGCGTTGTTTTCTGTAAGAGTTGCACCAGTTAAATCTAATGTTGGTGAAGTTGTTATATCATCTCTTACAATGGTTACATAGTTTGTGTTACCAGTTGTTGAATGTTCTATACGAGCATCATTAACACCAACAGGTAAACCTGATAGTGTTTTTGCAATTCTGGAATCAAACGTTTGATAAAAACCTGTTGGATATGTTGAACTGCTAACTGTATCGTTTGCATCTCTCTGATCGCTTACTACCAATGCATTATTTGTTCCATTTTCATTTAATGCTGTAGTAAATGATTGTGAGCCATCTGTTGTACCATTAATATTAACACTTACAGTTCCTGATGTACCATCATAAGCATTTCCTGCTGTGGTACTATCAATAGTGCCTGTATTTGCATAGCGTCTAACTGTACTTTGATTTAAATTTGCGCCTGCTGATACTGGATTTGTTGCACTATTATCGGTAAATCCATGTGCAAGATAAGGTGAGCTACCTTCAGCACTATCACTTAGTTGGATAGTTTTTGAACTTAATCCTGATGGAGCACTTGGTACAGCGTTTACTTGAAATACAAGACTATCTGTATCTGTCTGTGCAGTAATGTCTGGAGTACCATTTGCTGTAAAATTAAGTGTATAATTGCCAGGAGTTACTCCTGTAAAATCATGTGTTATTATTTGGTTAATAGTACCTGGACTTGTTCCATCTTCTGTTACTGTATCATTTGTACTACCGTCATTCCAATTATACACATAGTCGTCTGCATTTTGTGTGCTATTAGTAACTTGTACTAAAGCATGATTTACACCATCATATGTTGTACCATCATATACATCAAACTGATTATCGCCTGATCTATCACTTACTCTAGTTGCTGTGCCTGAAATTGAGGCACGTACATCTGGCTCCAAATGCACTGTAAAGTTTGTTGTAGTAAACGGGCTATTTGCATGATCTGTTATAAGTTGTAAATTACCTGTATAGTCTCTTGGTGTACCATTTGCTTGTTCACTATTTGTAAGTTGATATCTATGTGTAATTGTACGTCCATGATCTCCGTTTGAATTTGAGCCTGCGTTTACGTATTGTGTATCGCCATCTCCAAACGTATACAGATATCTATTGCCATATGTTGAATAACTTCCTACTGTATTTTCTGTATTATTTGTAAATGTAACAGTCAATCCACTTCCTGACTGTTCGTTAATTCCTGTAGTTAAATTAAGAGCAACTTCTGGGGTGTGGTCATCATAAATTTTATAAACAGCATCATCATCTGTTGGTGTGGTTCCTGGTGTTGCTGTTGTATGACTATCAAGTGTTAGTGTAACGGTTCTTTGCACTTCTTGTTCTGTGCTAAGAGCAAACGTGTGAGCTAAACGTCCTCCGCCGACACCGCCTGCTACACTATCAGAGCTAATTACGTCATCAGATGATCCATCGCCCCATTCCCAAGTATATTGGATAGTTGCACCACTTGTATTTGTGGTTGTATTTTCAAAATAAATTGTATCGCCATCGTCCCATTGAGTAATTGGCGAACCTCCTGTTGGTGCGGAATAAGCCGCAAAACTAACAACAGGTGTTGCTGTAAAGATTGTAACAAAGGCAGTTTTTTCTTCGCTTGCTGTACTACCTGTACCAGCACCTGAATTATTAAAAGCCTCAACATTTACTGTAAATGGAGAGCCAGTGTTACTTGAATATGTATGTGTTGGAGTGCTATCTGATGTTGCTGTATCGGTTGTGCCATCGCCCCAGTCAATTGTATATCTATTTGCGTTACCTACAGCAGAAATATTTAATGTTACTGCTAAACCAGCACCACCAACAAGTGGTGAACCAGTAAAGTCTACTTCTTTTACAAAAGTATTGTTGCGAATATTTTCTATTGTTTCATTAAGATCATCAATGGCATCTGTAATTGTTGTTCCTGTTGTAAAAGTTTGTAGAGCACCATCTGTTGTGAGACTTCCATCTGTTGGAGTTCCTAAAGTTAAGTTACCACCACTTCCTGATTGAGCATCGACATATGCCTTTGTTGCTAAATCCTGTGCGTCAACAGGGTCTGTTGCATTTTTAACAATTTTTGCAGACACATCAATGTTATTAGATGAACCTGCATCTAATTTTAAGTCGGCGTCAGCTTTGATTTTGTCTGAGTTGTGGTTGATATTAATTGGCAACTTTTCACTTCCTTTACAACTTTTTTATAGTCTCTTACTAATGTATTTAGTTAAAAATACAGTTTTGACTACAATGTCACTGATGCCCTATTGACAGCAATGATTGACCAACCAGCAGTGTCATCTACATATAACAATGTAGCCGTTTCACCCTGAGTGGTAAATGTAATTGAAGCGAATCCGTTAGGAGTAGCTGGTGTTACTACTACCGGAGCGCCTGGTGCCGCAGTTGATACAAACATTTTAATTTGACCTGCTGTTCCGTTTGCTAACGTCATTGCGGCAGGTGTGCTTGCGTCAATCATATCAACTGATTTAGTTAAACTCGCTGTTGCAGTACTGCTAGTAACAAAAGAATTTAAAAATACTTTGTCTACATGTAATTCATTCCACGAACTAGCTGGACTACCTAAATCAAATGTGTCTGTTGTTGATGGTAACACATCACTATTAATATTTGCATTAAGTGAAAGACTTCCTCCTGAACTACCAAGTGTAACAATATCACCATCTGCAACAAATGTGCCTGCTGTATATAAGTTACCTCCGATTACTGCACCGCCTTGTACATTTAAGGCCGCATCTGCTTCGGAGTGGTTGGCTGGTAGATTGTTTAAGTCAACATCATCTGCATTGTCAATAGTAAGTTTACCAATATTACTTGATGTAGAGGTTGCTTGTTTAATTGCTCCAAGAACATGCAATTCTCCTCCATCTGGTTTAATTACTGATGCCATAATAATCTCCAATATATTATAGTATTATTTATGCTTAATCAGCTCATAAAAAAAGGGAGGAAAAATCCTCCCTTTTCTGTGTAAGAATAATTCTTACTGGAAGCTAAGGTTACCGCTGTTAACGCCAATCTTGCTTAGGTAGTCTGCCGCGTTACCAAGGGATGAAGCTTGGTTTGTTAGCTCTACATAGCCATAACGTGTCATAAATGATACTACTGGCTCAAATGTAGCTGGATCTAGTACTGTTCCAGAAGACATTAGTGGGATATATGGGCAGTAGAAAGCGGCCGCATCCATCTCACCATCACCTTTGTATCCAACGATGATGTCTGTGCTATCTGAAGCATACTGGTCAACGAACACACGCATTGTACCGTTTAGTGTACCTACGAATTTTGTGTTTGTTGGTGCTTCAAATGGTCCTTCAGTTGTTCTTGCGAACGCTGAAGTTGTAGCACTCTGTAGTACTGTTAGAATTGTTGGGCTAACAACAGCATAGTTACCTGCGCCACGTCTTGTACGTGAAGCGATTAGGTTTGCTGATCTGTTGATTAGAACTGCTAGAGCCGCATGTTCGTCACCAACGAATGTTGCTTGACCAGAAACACCAGCCTGGTTATATGTATCAGTTGCTGTACCAGCAAGTGTACGTAGGCTTGTTAGGATTTCTTGGTCGATTTCTGCTGTAATCTCTTGGGCTAGTGCTTGCATGATTTCAGCTTCAACGTCTAGTCCGTGCATTGAGTTGGCATCTTGTGCCGCTTCAAATGTCCAACGTGCAGATAGCTTACGTGTTTTAGCTTCTACAGTTTGCTTTAGGACTTGGATGCTCATCTTACGGCCAGCTTCTGCTTCTAGAGCAGATGTTGTAGTTGCTGTGCCTGCTGTGGCATCACCTGAGTAACCTTTTGCAATAGCAAATGGTGATAGTGCTTCATCACCTGCGTTTACGCCGCCAGCTGTTTGGCTGTAACGTACACGTAGAGTGTGAATCTGGCCTACTGGACCAGTCATTGGCTGAACACCAACAAGTTCGTTTGCGATAACTGTTGGCATCACACGACGGATTACTGGTAAGATAACTTTATTTAAAGTTGCAATGTTGCCAGCCATTGTAGAACCGCTTGCCGCGGCTTCTTGAAGATACTGTTTTGTATTTTCAAGAGTTGACTCCATTACTGCTTTTTTGTTGCCTTCCAAACCGTCAGTTAGAGCGTCTTTTGTAACGTTCCAATTTTCAAATAATGCTTGTGACATTTTGGTATCTCCTGATTATTAATTAAGACCCGCTAATTTGCGGAGGTTAATTATTTCGGCTTCACTATCAGTATCCTGACGCTGTGCCTTGTTTCCTGTAATCTCAGTCTTCTGAGATTCATTTAGGGTTTGTGATCTCTTATCTGCTTTAGAGTCAGACTCTAAAATAGTTGGCAAATACTTGTTGTACTGTACTTTCAACTTTTCAGTTGCTACAGACTCAAGTAGGTTACCCATAAGGTCACGCTTGTCTTTTGCAAGAGGCCCTAGTAGTTCAGCAAGAACTTCAGCTCTCTCGTTTGCTTCAACGATACGAGATGTTTTCTTCTCTGCTTTATTAACCATTTCCTCTTTCTCGGCAACTTGCTGACGTGATTCTTCAAGTTGTGCTTTAACTTTTTCAAGTTCTTTGGTAACTTCCGAAACTGTACTGCCTTCTGCTAATTCCGAACTCATAAACTCTGCCGCGAAAGTTTCGAAGATCTTACGACCAAACATATTTTCTTTCGCCTGCTGAATGTCCTCTTTAAGCATGCCTAGCTCTGTCTTTAATGTAGATTCTACAATATTTGACAATTTATCGCTTGCTTTAGATATGAAATTCTTTTTAGCTTCAGCAATTATTTCTTTACCTTCTTTCACTAGACGAACCTTTTCTTTATTAAGGTCCTTTTTGTCTTCATGAAATTCATTAAGTTCTGTTGTTAGTTGCTCCATTACGAAGTCTTCTAACTTCTCGAAGTTTCCTTCTTGTAATTTACGATCATCACGTAGTTCTGAAATCTCTTTTTTAAGAGTTTCCATTACAAACTGATCTAGAAGTTTTGCATGTTCCATCATTTTAGATTGATAATCAATCTTGGCGGCTACTGCATCACGCTTGTCTTCTGAGAATTCTTTAAGTTCTTTTGTAATCGTGTCAGTTAGCATCGCATCTAGTGCTTCCACCATCTGGTCTTTATCTGCGTCATAACGATTAGCGAACTCTTCTCTTAGGTCTGCTGTGATTTCTTCACGTGCTTCTGCCAATTTGGCTTCCCACGCTTCAGAAAGTGTAGTGCGTACTTCTTCGGAAAGAACTTCTGAACTTAGGAGTTGTTCTATTGCTGTTGCCATTACTTTCTCCTAATGTCTAGGTTGTCAATAAGTTTAAGTACCTCTTCCTGGAGATACTTTTGTGCTTTTGTATCATTGTTTGTGGCATTTGCGACATCCATCAAAACGTTTCCACGCTTGCCATTCATGATTGCCTCATAAATGGGATTAGGATATGCATCTGGTGCACTTGGGTTAGCAACGATATCTACAGTTTGTATTTCAAAACCTTTAACAATACCGTCTCCACCGACTTCACCGCTACCTCTACTTGATACGCCTAGCTTTGCACCGCACTCCAATAGGGTTTTACAAATATTTCCCATTGGGGTAGGTAATAGTTTTAAGCGTCCATGACCATCGTCACCGTTCATCCACATTCTTTCAATTAAATGTGAAACACGATCTAGATTTACTTGTAAATCTTCCGGATGGTCTGCTTCGCCTAATACCGAAAAACCCTCGCTAATTCTTTTAGTAATGCTTTCAACAGCATTTGCTATTTCCTTGCCAGGGTATATTCTTTGATTCTGGTTACGTTGGTTAGCTTGTACGAAAATGCCTTCCATGTATAGATCCTTGCCGCCTTGACCATTGTCTTTGGCTTCGGTTACAATACCTGCTTGGTCGTATGAAAGTCTTTCAATAAGCATTTTTTACTCCGCCTTACCTTTTTTCTCAGCACCATGGCCTCGAGTTTCAGGTTTTAGCTTTGCACCATCACCAGGATGGGTAATACCCATGTCTTTTGCTGTTGCTACTTTAACTGGAGCAGGATTTTTTGTGTCTGTACTTACTGGTCCACCGTTTGATTCGATGTCATCAGTACCTGGTCCAACTGGTGATGCTTTTCCGTCATCGCCTGCTGGCATATCCACTGGGTGTACAGCTTTATCCTTGCCAATTTTTTGCAGTTCAGCGGCTTCGTCTAGCTTTTCGTCATCGTCATCAGCTGATTCCTCAACTTCTTCATCTGACTCGTCTAGCTCTTCGTCCTTTGCTTCTTCTAAATCATCTTCAGATTCGAAAGCGACAGCTTCTTCAGCTGGCTCTTCGTCACCCATGATTTCTGCAAATGTAGCTTTTAGGTCGTTTAATGCATCTTCAACTGAAGCAAATTCAGCTTCAATCTTGTCGTCTGCATCTCCGTCCATATCCATTTCTTCTGCGTCGTCGGCTTCATCGCCTTCTTCGCCTTCGTCGTCAGTTGCTAGTTCCATTTCTGCATCCATATCTGCATCCATGTCCATTTCTGGCTCGTCATCATCCTCGCCAAATGCTTCTTCAGACTCAATTTCTGACTCGTCTGTCTCTAGGTCATCTAGGAAATCGCCGGATTCTTCATCGCCGAATTCCTCATCTAGTTCAGTTTCTACATCGTCTTCAACGATTTCGTCCTGTTCTACTAGATCAGCCCAGATATCACGTGCCTTTTCTACGAAAGCCTCGTGTAGGAGGTCCGAAGCCTTTGCTTCGTCGCCATTTACAAGAGACTCAATAACTTTAGTATAACGATCTTGAGCACTCATTTTAAATCTCCTTATAGGTTATAACACTTATATTTAAGATGTCTTACTTCAGAGTAATAGTTAATGCGAATAAAACCGCATTTTTAATAAAATACTGAATTATTTCGGTATTATTCTGCAGAACCAGTATTAGCAGAGTACATTTGTTTGTAGTTGCCAACTTGTTCTATATGATCAGCTTTTGCCATTTCACGCATAGCTCTCATTTTATTTAGATGTTCTAGCGTTAATTTAGGGCGTCTAGTATCATCAAGTTCCCACTTATGACTCTCATCACCCTCTGCTGTCTGTGCTAGTTCATTAAACCTCATCATCACCTCCCGGATCATCAGGTACTGGACTATCTGATGTAGTCACTCCACCCTCATCTCCTACTTCACCTTCTTCAGGATTCGCATCATCTACTGGTGTAGGAGTAAATCCTTCTATATCTCCGCCTCTAACACCCAATCCGCCTAATGCATTCTGGGCATCAAAGTCTTGAGTATTCATATCGTTGTTCTCAGCTCTCCACATCATTTCATTTTCAACTAATTCATCTTCCTGTAATCCAAGATATTTCTTCAGGATAAACCTTCTGCTTAGATACGGAACACCCTCAAGGTTGCTGAATAGTTGAGCTCTTTGTGAATCTAGTTCAATATCTCTATATTGACTAAAGCTCTGTGGTTCTGTAAACGCTAAATCAAATAAACTACTAGGTACATCAACACCACGGAATTTAAGAAACATTTTAAATTCTTTATCTAATACTGATTGTAGTATTGCTTGAATACGTTCTACATATTTTGAGAATCTATATTCTTGAATTAATGCAGTACCCACTCTACCGTCCTGATATGTTGCAGTTCCATCATCTGGTCCTGTTGGAAGATATGAACTAGGTATTCTTAAACCTCTTAAAAGTTTATTATTAAAATATTTTAAATCGTCAATTTCACCTAAATTATCACCACCCTGTAATACATCAACTTTGGAACCTCTACCTTCTGCTGTTTGTGCAAAAAAGTAATCTTCCATAATTGATAGTGGATTATAGGCGGCATCCATTACGTTTGTACCACCACCTGTTTTATTAGGAATACGAGTTTGATGTACTTCGTTTTTAACACGTTCTACAAATGCCATTGCTTTATGAGATGGCATATTACCTACATCAATATAGAACACACGTCTTTCAGGTGCTCGTTGTACACGGTAGATAATAATTGAATCTTCTAAAAGTTCTTTCTGTTTGTAAACTTTAAATACGCTTTCTAGTATACTATTACCAAAAGGCCAGTTTACATTCATGCCATCGCTCAATGCCATGTGTACAACGTGTTTACTATCAACTGCATACTCTGTGTTATTTTGATTATAACCACCATGATATACACCTGCATTAGATTTTGCTGGTGTAGTATACCCTGATGTTCCATTTGCTGTTGTATTTTGTAATTTACGTGTATCTACAGCAACCATATCCTGTAAATTTAATGCAATATTTTTTACAATATACTGATCAATCTCTTTTCCAGCACTTTCATTTACAATAGCACTGCTTACATCTTCTGGATTTACCCAATACAATTTAAATGTTTCGGGATCACGTAAAAAGAATTGATCACCATATTTAATTGCAGATCTCATTATGCCAAATGCACGTCTGTGTAATTCGTTTAGGTTACTCCACTGCCTTAGTGAAGTTCCCAATGCTTGCACTTCTGCTTCTGTAGCATCATTATTATACTTAATTCTGAACGGAAGTTCCGTATCAGAGTCTTCTTGTGTTCCGAATTCAGCGATTGTATCTAGAGCACCGTTAATTTCAGCGTCCATATCCATTTGGTCATACTGTGTATAACGCTCTACTCTGTTCGGTTGACCAGAATACACTTCAGGCAACCAGCTCTGCCAGCGATTTGCTTTCGCACGGCTTGTACTAGTGTCAGTATCGTATCTGGTAAAATGTTTTTTCCAACTCATGAGTTTTTCCTATATTATAATGTTATTTATTCATATTCGGCAGACAATCGAACAGTTTGCTTGGCCTGTTGGAACGTCATATTCTTTAATGCTGTTTTAAATTGTCTAATAACTTCAGGCAGTTCTCCGTCTTCACCTTGTATCATATTTGCCATGTATTCGCCCGGTGCTTCGCCATCTGGACCTAGTGTTAAATCTTGTGGTTTTGTAAGACCTGCATTTTCGTTTTCAGCAGTAACAGCCCTTGATGTCACACCATCAGCAGTAGTCATTGATTCAGCAGTTATAGATAACCCTTGTCCAACATTATAAGAAGCTTCAACAAAGGAACCACCAACGTCTCCACCGCCAAGGGCGCCGCCTATTGAACTAACACGAACATTTCCAGACGCAATTTCCTGACCAATTTGTTTACCATTAAACATATGTACAGTAACACTTGCACCGGCGGCTTCTGTATTATACATTTCCATATAATCACCCTTGCTAAATGTTCTTCTCGTGTAACCTTGTATTGTCGGACTTTGATTATACAACACATTTCCGTCTTTGTCAACAAAATTCGTACCTCCACCATCACTAATCAATTGGTAACCATCTGGATAGTAGTCTATTCTTGTTCCGTCGTCTTTTACGTCTGATTTAATTGCATCGCCAAGATTACGTGCCATTTGGTTAATGGTTTTAACATAAGAAGGCATATCTGTAATAAGCATTTCTGGACCTTCTTCACCAACAAGTGCCATTTCATTAGAACCTAAATATCCACCAATAAACCTTTGCTTCACTGATCCATCTTCATTATGTGAATTTCCATACTGCCTTATCCAATTACGTTTACTATGTCCAGACTTTGGCATAGGCATTACTGGTACAGGTGCTTTATCCATTGACTCTAATTCTGCTTGTGCGTCAATTCTTTCTGCTACAGTACCAGACTTAATTAATTCTTCTAATTTTTTTCTTTTTTCTGTTTCTGTTTCTGGTTCTCCAGTTGATGATGATAGGTCGTCTGCTATATTTTTAATCAGTCTTGACATATCAACCATGTTTGGAGTCAATGCCTCTTGTGCTTGTAACATTAAAGAAGCCGCACTGTTAACTGCTTGTGTTACCCCGCCCTGTGCTTTTAATTGTTCACCTGTCTTTTTCTCTAGTTCTGCCATTTCTGTATCTGACATGGTTGCAAGTTTTTTATTTGCGTTTTGGAATCCAGTAAGTCCATTGTTAAGATCTAGAATAAGCCCACCAACGTTTTTATCAGTTCTCATAATAGAACCTTTTTGTACTTCAAGGTTGGCTATTCCTCGTAGTATTTCTTTTCTCGTCATCTGTACAGAAGGATCAATAATACCATCCTGTAATTTTTGCAAAAATTCTGCTCCACCTTCTACAGAATTAAATGCCTGTATGACATCTCGATCCTGTTTGGTAGTACCAAATGTAAACTTGCCATTTGTTTCAAAGTTTTGTTGTGCCCTTGTAATCATTGACTCCATCATTGGACCAATTTTACCTAATCCGCCTTCAGCGGCTGGTAACTTGCCCAATAAATTAAAAGTTGATTTTAATGCAACAATATTATCTGCAACTTGACTTCCCATGCTTTCTCTGATTCGCTGGTTAGGTCCTGCAAAATCTGCATCACTTACTGCTTCGAATGATGAATCAATTAATTGTTTTCTATTAAATGCTGTCGCGGCCGCTAATGAAGAATTTTCAAGCATTAACTGCTGATATCCTGTTTGTAGACCTGCTCCGCCATTTGCTAATAGTGTATCTGTCTGTCCTGTTAAACGCATTACATCAATATACTGTGCATATGTGTCCATCATTTCTTGACTTGTTTGTCCAAAGTCACCATATGCATCATTTGCTCTGTTTAAAGTATTAAACGATTCAGCAAATACAACACTACCTTTAGATATACCATTTCCTAGTGACTGTACTGCTCTTCCGTATTTGTTAATAGTTTTGGACATTGCGCCATAACTAACGCCAGCCTGATAACTAACTTCTCTTATATGTTGGAAAGATTGAGCAGAATCCATAAAGATTGCACCACTATCAATCATAGTAGCCTGTGCTTCTGCAAACTGTTCAATCTTGGCAGATAAAAAACCGCCATATGCAAACAATGCATTTGTTGCTATTCCAGAACCTTTAACTAATCTACCTGCCCATTCCTCGTTTATAAACTTAAACTTTTGGAGCATCTTTTCAGCAGTACCACCTTTTGCATTTGCATTGGCTACAGTATCTTTCATCTGCTTTGCCATATTAGTCATACTTGAAAGTGGTTTACTTGTGTCTCCCAATTGGTTAATAATATTGGTAGCTCTGCCTACAATGTTTCTTGCTACATCACCTATTGTTTGTGCTTGATTATAGGCACTTTCTCTTTCAACTGATTTAAGTTCACTTGTTGCCTGCTCTAATCCTTTAATATCATCAGCAGTAACATTCATTGCTTTGATTACAATATTTCTAGCCGCATCATTACTATTAATGACACTTACTAAACTTTGTAAAGTAGATTCTTTTGCCCATTCAGGAATGGTTACTAATTCACCACCAATAGGTATCTGTAGGTCAGCCATTAGTTAGCCTCCAATATGGTGTTTGTTCTATTCTGTTGTGTTATTGCTACCATTTCTGCTAACTCTTTTTTCAACTTTTCTATTATCGCTGAACTTTTTTCTCTGCCTTTGGTTTCTCTACCAAAGTATTCATTTACACCAGAATTACTTCTATCAATTCTAGACTGTTCAGCGGCAATAGTTTTATTGATTTCATCCATTCTCGTTTTTGATGTGTCATCAGGAGTGACACTATTGTTACTTGTATTTAAGCTCTGATTACTGTCTGTAACATTGGCAGTTTGTATAGTTGTTTCTTTTTTAGTAATCTTTTCATCTTGTGCCGCTTGTATTTCCTGTAGTCTTTTTAGATATGGATTTGCTTCAGGGCGTGTCGCCATAATTAGTCCACTATCCTGTGCTTGTGCAAATCCTGCACTTGCATTCCATCTTGTGCTACCACCTTTATCTGTACCAACTATATCAAAGTGTCCTCTATGTTTACCCATATAATCATGATCAGCACTGCCTGCTCTTCCACCCAATGCAAAAAATGCTTCAGTAAATTGTAAAAATTTAGGGTGTGTATAAGGAATCAAATGGTCACCTAATCTAAGTTGTAAATCAGCAGACATTCCACCGTCATGTCTTTCAGATCCTGTACGTACTGCTTGTCCATCTAGAAAGTATTTTTTGCCTTTTCGGTCTTTATTTTTTGTAGATGCTTTCCATTCATCTAATGGCATTTGCCCACCACTTGTAACTTCAACTCTTAAATTAGGATCTGTAACTATGGCGGCGTTTTTAAGTATTGTGACTAATGCCTCTGCTAATGGGCCTTTTCTAATGGCCGCTGTTTTGTTTTGTATCTGGTGTACACGATCACCTGGCCTAACTGGTGGCACTTCAGCAGGTGCCATTTCAATAGTAGGATCTCTACTAGGTGCAGGGCCTGTTAATGTTGTTTTAGATCCTGTACCCAGTCTATCAGAAACTACCTGGTCATCAGATATTGTAACTCCTGTGTATGGATCAAATACACCACCATATCCACCTTCACTTGCTATTATCTCTTGTCCTTCTTTTGTACCAGGTGCTACTCTATACTCATTCATTTTGGCTAGTTCTTCACTTGCACTTGTAACATTTGGTGGTTTTATAACACCTGCTTCAACTAAAAACTTTTTAAATCTTGCCAATTCGTCTGTAGTAGATGCAAATATTCCACCAAGGTTTTCATACCCTGGAACAATTTTATGCTGTAACATTCGCATACCAACTTTTGTTGCTTCCACTGCTTCTACACTATTATCTGCTTCTTCAGTTTTGGCATCAGCAAGATCTACTCTTTTCTGTATAGCATCACTTGTTGATTCAACAAACGCATCTGGAATAACTTCGGCCGCATTTTTTAACCTAAGTACTGAATCCAGTGTTGCGTCTCCCACAGAAGGAGCATTTGGAATTTCACGAGCAAGTCTAACAAATTCTTTAAATCTATTTGCAACTTCAACCCTATTGGAGCCATCTTTAAGTGATTCAACCAATGACACATAGGATTTTGTTACTTCTGTACCACCCAATGCTAGTATTTCGTTAATTTCTTGAGGTACTGACATTAAAACATTATCAGTTGTTGGCAACATACGAACAAATCCTGTTAGTGTTTGGTCCATGCCATCTGCTAAATCAGGTAACATCTCCTTAAACAATCCATTAAGGAAATCTGCGTTAAGTTGCATTTGAACCGTTACACCTTCACCATATTTTTCTTCAAGTATGGCTTTGTTTCGCAACAAGTTGCCTTTCATTTCATCTCTACCCTGAGCATCTAAACCAGAGTTAATTAATTGTTCTCTATTAATGCCTGTCATTTCAGCCATTGCTAAAGCAATCTTTTGTGTATCTTCAAATGTTTTTGTAATTCGCCTACGGGTTGGTATATTAAGTTCACTCATTTCACCCTGTTCAAAGAACATTTTAGTGACATTACCCATCTCTTTTATGAACTGTGTTCCTACTAATCCAAATTGATTAAACCCTTGATCGTTTCTACTTGCACTTGCTAGGTTACCCACGAAGTTGTTGAAGTATAATGAATTGTCTGCTAGACTTCCTTCACCGTTGACAAATACATGTCGCATACCATCAAGCCCTTTTAGCATTTCAGAAACACTCATACCCATATTTGCGGCGGCGCCACGCATTTCAGTAGCACCAGGTAAACCTCTATCAAACATCATGCCATATTCAAGCATTGCTCTTAGATTTTTCTCTTGTGCCATAATTATAGGTGCTAGGGCTCCACTAAAAGCCGCCATGCCTGCGATGCCTTTACCGGCATATTGTGCAGTAGTACCAGCAACTCTAGCACCAGTTGCATACTTGTTAACAAACAACTTACCAAAGTCAGATACGGCTTCACCAGCACCAGCCATAGCACGGCCACCTATTTCTGCTATTTCACCAAAACCTCTAATTGGATCTACAGCTCTAGCACCGCCTATAGAGTTGACTTCTTTTTGAACACCATTTAAGAATCTATCAATTCTTGTTTGTGTACGTTTTTTCTGTCCTATAAAATCTTCTATGTTTACTTGGACTTGTTTCATACCTAATTTTTTAGCAATTCGATTGACTTCGCCCATATGGCTTTGAAGACTACGACCTTCCATTCGAACAATGCTCATTAATGTGTCGTCAGTAGCCCACTTGGGCAACATTTCAATAAGATTTAAAAATTCGTTACTGTCCAAAATTAAGTACCTATTTAATGCATAAATACAAATGGATGCATTTATATATAATGTATTTATTTGGAGAAAACACCCTATGACAGCGAATCCCTTAATTGCGGCATATAAAAAGCCCGCATTATACGTTGCCTTACCCAGTAAGGGTAAATGGTACGATCCTAAACCAAAATTAAGTGTAGATGGCGAACTTGCTGTGTATGCTATGAGTGCAAGAGATGAATTAATTACTAAAACACCTGATGCACTGTTTAATGGCGAGGCTACAGTGGCACTAATTGAAAGTTGTTGCCCTGATATTCCTGAGCCAAGACAGATGCCAGTGAATGATCTATTAGTTGTATTATTGGCTATTAGACAAGCAAGTTATGGTAATGAACTATCAATTGACATTAAATGTACAAATGAAGAGTGTAGACATGTTAATCAGATGGCAGTAGACGGTAACATACTGTTAAGCCGTGTACAGGATAACAAGCACGAAACATTAATTAAACTTGAAAATGGTTTTGGATTAGAACTTACTCCGTACACTATCGAAGATAGGACTAGATTACAGATACAGCAGGTAAAACAACAGGCTATTGTACAACAATTAATTAATGCTGAAGCATCAGGCGAAGAAGACTTACAGGAACAATTTGGTAAAACATTTGTGGAAGTTGCAGAGCTAAGTGTTGAGCTAGTTGCACGTTGTATTAGCACAGTTCATTTACCTGATAAAGATTCAGATCCTATTACAGAATACCAAGATATTTACGATTGGTTAAAAATTATCACAAAGAAAGACTATGATCAAATACGTGAGCGTGTTGAACAACTTAGTGAAAACAACATTGACACCATAATGGATGCCCAATGTGCAGAATGTGGTAAGCCTTTTAAAACTAATATTGAGTTAGATATCGCGGGTTTTTTCGCAGGTTGATAGCCACTAGTCAGCCGACGGAGATTAAACAAATTGTTGAACGTTATGATTTAGAACGTGAGGGCATTGAAGCAAACCTATTAGATTTAGTTTTGTATAGTGGAGGTGCTACTACATGGACAGAGCTTATGTGCATGCCAATTTCCTCTGTCAGATTGATGACTGAAAGAATGAATAAAAAGACTGAAGAAGCAAACATGGCACAACAAAAGGCTAGGGCTTCTCGAGGCCGGTAATTAATTTGTAATATTCTGCAGGCCAGCTATTATAATAATTTGTGCTATGTAAATAATCACGCTTATCTAGAATGTCTTTTTTCAACTGTATAAAAATACAATTAGTAAAATTCCTAACAAAATGTCCTGACTTATTTGTGCTTGTAAAGAAGAACAGATCGGAAAATTCCTTCTGCATGTCCTCTGCTAAAGCCTCAAGATCGTAAGACAATTCACCATCACCCATCCAAGCAATACCTATTTCATAACGTTCTCTATCAAACGTTCTAAGCATTTCCTTTTGATTTGAACGGGCATCAATGAACTGGATTAGATCCATCATTCTTGCTCTACGTGCAAAGGGACATATAGGGAAACCGTCATCTTTCTTCGCTTCCACCTCTTTCTCTGTCCAGATCAGAAAGGTGCTTACGAATGTATCGAAGTTCATAATATTTCTTTCAGTGTTATTAACAGATGTTCTTCAAACATCACATCTTCATATCACTTCGTGATATTCGATGTATATTTCGAATCGGTTAATATATCTATTGTGGTTATAGTTATTTATCGACTAATATTATAACGGCTTTTTCGCCGAGTGTTTCATTCACACTTAGCCTGATACGGCCAAGTGTGAAAAATGAATACAAGGTTTTTCGCCTCGGAATCACCCACATTATCATAGTAAAACCTTATTATAGGGAGTCGCGGTTATGCGATACGACTTTACTCACTGCTGAACAACGCAGAAACATCCTTTGCCATGATAACGACTAAGGACTATCCGTGAGTTCCAATCTGTCAGGAGAGCTCACTCATTGTTTAAATTATGCACGCCAGAATCTGAACACAGGTGTCTGTGAACTCAAAGCGGATCGAGCCATCCCGATCAAACTGAGCATGTAGGGTTCTGTATTAGCCGTTAAGTTGTTGTTTGATTATGCCTTTGCCGTGTACTTTTACTTGAATAATGCCATTGTAGTAGTCGTTTGATTCTAGTACTTTTCTTGAGAATTGTTCACGTGCCTCTAGGTAACTACATTCTGATTTGGAGTTACAATAATATAATATTTCTCGGGTAAATTTGTCTGTGCCTAATTGTTCTACGTCTGTGTTTAATTCATCATTTGAGCCATAGTAAGTTTGCCAATCTGATTCTACTTTATATCGTCTTTTGTTTTTTCTGCCTTTGAGTGGTGGTCTTGATCTGCTAAATCTTGCCAGTTTTTTGCCTATGTATTTTCTATCATTTGTAGTATTGGTTATTAAGTAGACAAAGCCTACACATTCTTCTGGGAGTTCCAATACTTCTTTGCCATTGTAAAGCCAATTATTCGCCAAAACTTCTTTTTAATTCCTGTATCATATCAATCCCTAACTCCTGTTTAACTTTCCTACTATCGTAGTCAGGAGTTTTTACAAACAAATCTTCCTCAGGCATGCTGAGTGTGATTGTGCTTGGAGCCATTGATACAGAAGGGATTGTAACTGTATCATATGTACCTAATGTAACATCATTTGTATTGATTGAGATGTAATCGTCATCATCATGCATCTACTATCTCTACCTCTGTGTTAAACGTTGTAAAGCCGTTTTCTTTTGTAACCTGTAGTACACTATTAACACGACCAACAAGTTCATCACGATGAGAGATAAGCAGAATATTTTTATGTCTATCACGTTCCATCTTCTTCAATACACCTAACGCACTTTCAACGCCAATGGTATCCATACCACTGTCAACTAGTTCGTCAATACATACAAGATTAATAGGATGATTCATACTTTCAAATACATCACGGAATGCCCAACTAAGTCCTAATATAAGTCTGTTGCGTTCACCACGTGATAAGTTGTCAAAATCTAAATCCTGTCCTAACTGTACAATACTAACTGTTAAGTCACTTTGGAACTGCACCTCATGTGGCAGTCCTAGTCTAGTTATATAGTACTCAAGACGTGTGTTTAAAAACTGTAGATTTTGTTCAATAATACGTCTACGAATAAAACTGTCTTTGCTGGTTAGTAGTTTTAACAAAAAGTCCTGATGATCTTTCAGTTCTGTTAATCTGTTAGCTTCTGTCCAGTCTATGTTTTGTAAGCCAGTTTCTTTTAAACTTTGTATTTGATCCTCGTAAGGATCATCTGCATTCTCTTTTTCTTGAATACTGCTTTCTAACGCTCCTAGTTTTGTTTGATGCTCGTATGCTTCACTTAATGTATCGTAGTGTAGTGTAGGGGCATCGCCCAATTCACCTAGTTCATTTAAGGCGCTCTTATATTCATTTAGCATTTCGCTCTCAGAAGCAAGATGCCTTACCGATTCTTCTACTAATTCTGTCTTTTGAGCAATCATTTTCTCATGTTGCTCGTCATGAATCTCTTGTCCACATGCATAACACTTATGATCTAGTGTAGTATCCAAGTCTGCTTGTGCTTTGTCTTTACGTTTTTGTTCACGTTGAATGCTTGTGTCTAGTCTAGCAATTTCACTATTAAGTGTTTCAATTTGTGTACGTTTGTTATTAAATTCTTCAAACAATGCATGTGCTTGTATTTCAGCATCAATATCTACTTGTTGTAGTGTAAGTAAGTCTGTCTGTAAGTCCTTGATATCATTGACTTTTTTATCAGCCCATACTTTTTTACGTCTTTCCATATCTTTAATACTATTTGCAATGCGTTCATTTGCTTCCTCATTAGCACGGATACGGTGTGTTTCTTCTTGTATTGCGTCTTTTGTGTTACGTACACGCTCTTTAAGTATTTCAGCCTTTTCACTAAGTTGTGTAATACCCAGTAGTTGCTCAATCATATCCTTCTGATCGTTTGCCCTCATACTTAGGAAAGGTTCTGTGTATGTATTAAGTGCAACAATATGTTTGAACATGTTGTGCGTCATACCAAGTATATTCTCAATTACTGCTTGGCTTTCTCTACCTTCACCCTGCATTTCATCTGTGTTTGCTTGATCAGTATTATTAACCATGAACTTAAACACATTGGGTTTACGTCCACGTTCAATTTTATATGCTATACCATCTTTCTCAAAGTCAACAGTAACCATCATTTGTTTGTTGTTGGTTTTGTTTACCAAGTTATCTTTACGAATATTATATAGTGCATTGCCATATAACGCATAACTTAATGCGTTAATGATTGTTGTTTTTCCTGTGCCATTACGAGATCCATCACCACCCAGATCCATATTATTACCTAACACAAGTGTCAGTCCAGCATGATCAAATGTTACAGCCTGTGTAACATTACCCACACTCATAAAGTTTTTTACAGTGATATTTTTTATGTTTAGCATTATAGACTATTATATATTTCTATTAGTTGGGAGTTTTTGATTGTAGGAGAATCAATTGCTTGTAGTTGGTTTAGTACAATTTGATCTACGTTTTCAACTTGTATATCATTATTTGTATTCCAATCTGTAGCATGTTCTTCTTTCTTTGCTGGCATGAGTGCAATCTCACGCAAGTCATACTGTTGTGCAAACGTTTCTTTAATATAGTTTGCTTCTTCATATGTAATACCTACATCAAGTGTTACCCTACAGTGTGTTTTACTTGATAGTATTTTTTCAGGATTGTCAATAAGTTTACTTAAAGGTATTGTTCTATACTTTGGTGCATCTGGCCATTGTACAAATTCAGGTTGTCCTCCCCATTCTAAAAACATAAGACCACGTTCATCGTCCCATGCATCTGAGTAATTGTGTGGGAAGGCATTGCCTGTGTAAATGACGTTGCCATCTTGCTGTCGTTTGTGGAAGTGTCCGGAAAATACAAATTCTGGTTTTCTGAGATCATCAGCTTTTAGCCCATGTCCTAGATCAGGCATTTGTACCATTGCGTTCATATAGAACGAGGGGAGTTCAAAATGGCCAAACATGTATCGACATTCCACATGTTTTAATTTTTTCCATTCATCATCAACTAACCACGGCACTATGGCAACGTCGTCTTTGACAAGTATATCATCTGTAACAACATGAATATTATCATATTCATCTGCCATTGGAATACTATGGATCTCTCGCTTCTCACGATAATATAAATCGTGATTACCCATAATCATATATACTTCGTCAAAACTTTCACTCAACCGACGTAAGTTACTTACTGTATAGTTGAGTGTAGATACATTGATTGTCGCCCTATGATGATGCCAATCTCCCATGAATATACACTTACGTATACCACGTTCATGGGCCTGGTTAATCATCCATATAATAAAATCTTCACAGTCTTTGTTATGAAAGCGACTATTATTCTTCATACCAAAGTGAATGTCTGTAAAGACCACTACTTTATCGAATAGCAAATCTTATTCCTTATTTGGGTTTGTGGCTTGCCTTGCTTCCCACTCTGCATTAAATGTTCGTGTAAAACTAGGGTTAAGTCCTTCTTCTTCTAATAAGTCGTCTCTGATGTTTTGATTACGTTTTTCTAAATTGAGAACACGGGTAAAACTGTTATTAACAGCCGCCGTATAATATGCAAATGGGTTTTGACTCTTAGCTTCGTTAAATTGTAATCCAATTTGACTTAACTGAAGAATAGCCTGCCCACGCATCTCATCCACATACGTATATCCACGCCAGTTACCACGCATACTGTATCTATGGCATAGCATTAGATACATTTTTGCTAACTTATCGTTTGTCTTACCATGTGTAACACAGAAATGACCATCTGTCAAGTCTCCTTTCCAGTGGCTCCGTACTACTTCTTTCCAGTTATTACCAACAAGTGCATAATGCTTAAATGGTGGGAAGTTTACCTTTGTATGGTGATCTGCCTCGGTTTTGGGTGTGTTCTTCCTATCTTCTCTAGGAATATGTTCATATGTATTGACTCTCATTACAAGTTCTTTTTCAGTAATTGTATTAGGGTCAATAGCAAATTCAGCGGCTCTTGGTTTACGTTTTTTATCCCATAATCCCTTCTCCCACTGTAATACTGCTTCTTCATGTGCTAATTTTTGTAATCTTGATGCTCTATTCTGTTTTGCTTCTTCAATTCTATCGTTTGTTATTTCTTCAACATTATCTAATATTAAATCATAAAAATAATAATTGTCATCATCACAGTAGCAATAGGTCATCTTAGACTTGTGTATTTCTAACAACATGTCTCTATTGTTTAGGTAATTTCTTGCCATTGCTATTCCTTATCTGTACACCTTACATTGTATACGCTAAGTTATTGATTGTCAAGCACTTTTCTTGAGTATAAATACAATATAGGAGAACGAAATGCGATATTCCGATTTATTAACCGAAGCAACCACAAATCGTGTCACTGTTTTTTATGGTGGTAGATTTCAACCCATGCATAAAGGACATTTTGCATTATACCAGAGTTTAGCACAACGCTTTGGTGCTGACAATGTATTTATCGCCTCCACTTTTGGGCAAAAGCAACAGGCTATGCATAAGTCTGGTGACTTTACTACTGATCCTTTTACGTTTGAAGAAAAGGCAAGTATTGCAAATGAAATGTTTGGTATTCCAACTGACAAGTTTGTAAACACACAACCTTATAGACCTGAACAGGTAAAAGTAGGGAGAAGTGATTCAGAATATGCATTAGTACTTGCATTTAGTGAAAAAGACGCAGGACGTCTTAAATCTGGAGGTGTACTTGCACCATTACCAGATGACACAAGCAAATTACAGACACCAGATGAGAATCGTGTATACTTTGTAACAATGCCAGTAAATGAAGGTGGCATGAGTGCAACAGATTTTCGTCAAACAATGGCAAGTGAAAAACCTGAAGCAGAAAAGAAAAAAGTGTTCCAAGCGTTTTTTGGTCAAATGAATGAACGTGTATTTAAGTTTATTGAAAATAGGTTAACATAATGGCAGATACATATCCTCAGGGTAAAACCACCGTAACTAAGAAAAAGGTAGTAGGTACTATTTCAGGCCTTAACATGTACACTGTTAAGAAAGAAGATCCTGCGTACCGTGATATAAAAGCCAAATTAGTTGCTAAAAGATTAAAACGTTCAGGTATTGATGTACGTACAAAAGATAATCCTGATGGCAGAATGATTCCAACAGGATATACAACACGAGGCGATATTCGTCTAGTAGATTCCCAAAACACATCACCTGACTATCCTGACGGTAAGCCATATGATTATCCAAAAAGCCGTAGTATTCCTGGACACAGTTATCTTAAAAGAAGGCGTGATGAAGGCTATATTGACACTGTTGCCACAGGTAGATATAGATCCGGAATCATCGAAGGAACAATTGAACCTGTTGAATCAGCCAAAGGATCTACCTATAATGTAGAGAAAAAAGAAGTTTCAGTAGAAGTAGAGGTAAAGAATACAGGTGCCGCAAAAACTGACCAACGTGGCGGACAAGGCACAAGTGATGATAATAAGGATGCTATAGCCGCCGCAGAAGAAGAAAATGCTATAGCAAGTGGAAGTTCACTTGATGGTTCAGGTGGAGCACACATACCTTCTGGAGGAATTACTCCAAGACAACAGGACGCACTTTCTGGTAGAGGAGAATTTGCTCCTGACTCAGAATTTGAAGCACCACCAGGCTCACAGTACGAATCGCAAATCGATGTAGAAAAGGATCCGAATAGAGCACCAGTATTGGTGTTTAATGAACTTGATGAGGCGGGCCAAAGAATACCTAATACAGGTGGCATTAAATATCTCACAAAAGAAGAGGCGATAAAATTAAATGAAGAAGGTTTAATTAAAGACAGTTTACTTGAAGATCATATAAAAATAATTGATGCTCAGAACAAACTAGCTGATAAAGGTGAGTTTCCATTTGATAGAGAGAAATATATTATTACACCTGATGGTAAATTAATACCTAAGAACAATGTATCTAAAGATGCAGATGGTAATTATAGAGATATTACAACTGGCAGTGCATTCACAGGATTCGATGGTGAAAATGTCACTAAAGAAGAAGTAACAAATCAACCAAGAGGACCAAGAGTAAAACAAAGTATTGCTGGTGTACCTGGAGAACATAAAGTTAGACTATATACAAAAAATCCTTCATGGTTAGAAAAAACATTAGAAACATTAAAAAAGACTGGCAACGGAATTGTATTTCCATATACGCCAACAATAAACGTCAATCATAGTGCAAACTATGGAACATATGATATTAATCAAAGCGTTGAACAACCACACTTTTATAGTATGACTCCTAATGTGTCACTTCAGCTGACTGCTGTATTCACAGCAAACACTCTAACAGAAGCAGAGTATATGCTTGCATGTATGCATTTTTTACGCACAGCAACTAAGAGCGATTTCGGGGCATATAACAATGGACTTAGAAGAACTGATGCAGGCACACCGCCTCCCGTTCTAGTTTTTAATGGTTATGGAACAGAAATGTTTAACAATATTCCTGTAATTGTTAGAAGTGTAAACTTTACTTTACCTGAAGATGTAGATTACGTTTCAATACAAACACAAGCGGCACAATTTTTGGAAGGTGGATTTGTAGACGTAACTAACCTAGATGCAAATGGTAATAATATACAAAATGAATTACAAACTCAGGATAATGCCGGTGGCGATATAACTGAATCTTTTGAAAAACAACCAGACGTTAATATTCCAGCTGAGTCATCAACAGTACCAACAAGTATATTGTTTAGTATTGACCTTGCACCACAGCATCCACCTGGCCAGTTACGTGACGAGTGGAACTTTAAAGACTATGCGTCAGGAGACTTATTGAGGAAAGGTTATATCTAATGACAACAATTTATAGACCTGATAGTAATTTCAGAAATAACAGAATTGTTAATGGTAAATATCTCAGTATAACAGATGAACTTGTTTCTAACAAAGCAGATGTAGTTACAAGCCCTCTGATTGTTGAAGCAAAATACGACCAAAGACCAGATGTTCTAGCAAACGATCTTTATGGAAATTCAAGACTTTGGTGGGTGTTTGCAGAATTTAATCAAGACAAATTAGTTGATCCTATCCTAGATCTAAAAGCAGGTATGGAACTTCAAGTTCCAGAAAAATTCTCATAATGTACAAAACAAATATAAATGGAAATTGGAACAGTAGTGTTAACCTTGCTGGATATAAACTTACGTTATATCTTGTTAAGAAACCATTGTGGAATTCACCAGATGCTCTTGCTAACGATAGTGGATCTATCCAAAAAGGTGATGCAATTATTATTGCAGAGACTGGTGCAACTACAGTTTTTAGTATAGACAATGTAAACCTAACAACATTTATTAGAGGTGGACAAAAGAACGTAGATGCATCTACGGGTGTTGTACAGTTTCAATTACAAGAAGTATTAGGATTTAATTTTCTTGATAAAATTTTAGCAGTATCATCTATATTTGGATTTTCTACAATAGCAAGTGCAAATTATGTATTAAAGGTAGAGTTTGTAGGTAGAGATCCTGAAACTGATTTACGTGTGCAGTATCCTAATATTTTCCTTTATAGTTTAGTATTTCAGGAGATACAAGCAAGTGTTTCTGAATCAGGAACAACATATGATATAATTGCACTTAACAATCAACGTATGGCAAAATATCAATCAAGTGTTTATACAAATGTTGAAATTCAAGATTTCACTACCGTTGCAGATTTTATTAAAGCAACAGAACGTGCATGTAACAAATATGAAGAAGACATGAGCAAGCAGGATCAAGGTAATCCACAGCCAAGAAAGCATTGGAAAATTAAATTAGCACCTGAACTTGCTGGTATTGAACGAGAAGCCGTAACTGCTGACACTCGTGTTGATCATGGATTGAGAGTAGCGGCTGGTATGGCCCGCTCATCAGTAGCATCAATAAACTTAGCAGAGAGTCCAATGCAAGGTACAGGTGATACTGGTACTGCTACAAAAATGACACAAAATGAAAAAGGTACTCGTGATGCTATTATAAATCAAAACACAAACGTTGCTGATTATTTAGAAGTTATGATTACACGAAACAGTCCAGTGTTTAATCAGTATTCAGCAAAACAGAAAAAATTAATTGGACAGGTACCAATAATTAGAGCAAGTACAGAAGTAAAACAACTTGACAAGAATGATCCTAGAACTAACACTCCAGAAGTTGAGATTACAATTACAGTAGGTTTATTCAGAGATTCAACACACCCTGATGTAGACGCAAAGAAACAAGAAGAACACATTACAAATAAACAAAAACAGCAGACTTATGCTTCAGCAATATCTGAGAGTATTGTTAAAAAATACTTTTGGTTATACTCAGGACAAAATACTGAAGTCATGGGTTTTGATCTAAATGTAAATAACACATTTTTTATTGCACAAGATCCTAACCAAGGACAAAATTATCCTGAAACAAGTCAAATGAAAGTGCCTAGTCAACCACTTCGTGCAACAACTATTGCACCTGGACAACGTGCATTCCTAAGTCAAATAGAAGTAGATCGTATTCCTATTGAACGTGTACAGTATGGTGTTGAAGCAACAGGTAGTAAAGCACAGAATACAAATGAAGAAACTGGTACTGCATTAGATGCGATGCATGATAGAAATATGGCAAGGCGTGAAGAAGACTTCTTAAATATGACATTAGAAATTAAAGGTGATCCATTCTGGATGGGTACAGGTACTACTATCTCAGGTACTGAAGTACAACTCCAGGACTTACAAAACTCTACAATCTATATTGCCTTTCTAACTTATAGACCAGAAGAAAGTGTTGCATATACAGAAAATCAAAGAAGAGGTGGGTTGGATACTGCGGCAAGTGGAATATATGAAGTTTTTAAAGCAGATCAAAAATTAGCAGGCGGACAGTTTACACAGACGTTATCATGTATTAGGAATAGAAACTTTAGTACATACCTAATGCAAAATGAACTGGAGAATTTATAATGGCATATCAAAGTACAAATAGTAGAACACCTGAGAAAGTTAAACAGGGTGGACTTGGTGGAGTTAATCTTCTAAACGGTGTATATGTTGGCACAGTAGTTGCCAATGATGATTCAATTTACACTGGTAGAATTAAAGTACACTTTCCTGAATTTGGTTCAGGTGGTGCGCCATACCATGTTTTATTAGTTACACCATTTGGAGGTTACACAAGTCCTAAAGAAGCAAGTGGTGATCCAACACAGTATGGTGCAGATGAGTCAGTAGAGGGTGGTGCTCCAAAAAGTTACGGCATGTGGCCACAACCACCGGCTATAGGTACAGAAGTTATATGTGCATTTACATCAAGACATAATGTTGGATACCTCTTAGGAAGTGCTATAGGTATTGATAGAAACCATATGATGGGCGGTAAAGCAAGTGCATTAAACTATGCACAACAAGGCACCATTTTACCAGTATCTGAAAAAAATCCTTATGATCAAAACGATCCAGATACTAAACCAGCTGATCCAACAGGAAGCCAAAAACTAATTGATCAAGGATTAGAAAACGACTTTGTACGTGGACATAGTATGAGCAGTGCAAGACGTGAGTCACCTAGTAGAGTTTTCGGACTTACAACATCTGATGGCCATGTTATTTCAATGGACGATGGTGATGCAGAAGGTAATAGTAAAAATATTAGAATACGCACCAGAGGCGGAGCCCAAGTATTAATGGATGATGCAACACAAATTGTATTCATTACAAATCATAATGGTAATGCATATATTGAAATGGACGCTGATGGTAGAATAGATGTATATAGTCAAAAAGATATAAGTTATCATGCTGAAGGTGATTTTAATCTTCATGCTAAAGGTAATATTAACATGCAGGCAGACAACGGTGTACAAATTAAAAGTATTGGTGCAGACGGAATTAAAGTTGAAGCAACTGCTGGCGACTATGATTTATTTGCCGCTAAAGATTTTAAATTTGAAGCAGGACAAAATGGAAATATGATTGCGGCCGGTAACTATAAAGAACAGGCAGGACGTATTGATATGAATGGTCCTGCACCAACACCAGCAACTAAAATTGAAATGAATCAATTAGTTGAAAACACAAATGTACTTGAAAGTGCAGGTACTAGAGTGCCAGAGCACCATCCGTGGAAAGGTGCTACAGGAGTACAAGAGAAATTTAATGTTGCAAAAGGTAATACAAACTAATGGAATTTAAACTCTCTTCAATACTTACAGAACAGGATCTAATAGAATTTGACTTATACACAAAAAAGTCTGAGTCAATGGTTGATGATCTTAAGGATTTAAAAAACCTTGAAGCAAGTTCACAACTTATTAATTTTTTAATCCGAGAACAGGAATGGCAAGGATATCAATATGGCAGTGGACTTGTAATTGGATATGGTACATCAGAAAAAATTAATGATATTGGACTTACAGAATCTGAAGCGTTTAGTTTTTGGATAGATAAATTTAAGTTCACAGAAAGAAAATTTAAAGGTATACTTGGAAACATTTCTCAGTTGACACAGACACAATATGATGCTATGCTTAGTTTATATTATCACACTGGAGATATTTTTAGTGTAGGAACAGCATCACGCAAGTTTCAAATACAACAATACATTGAAACAAGACAATGGCAATGGTATGCTTCTGCACTAATATTAAGTGGCTTTCAACGCAACATTAGGCAGGGTGAAGCCAAGATAATGATGCTTGGTGATTACGGTAGAAATAAAGATAGAAGTATAATTAAGGCTGAGGGTATTCAAAAGATAAGACAATTATATCCTAACAGATTTATAAACGACATAGCAAAAGAACAAGCAGAGTATGTTTACTATGCAGAAACCAAAAGGTTTCTGCCCAAAATGACACAAACAAGAATGAGGCGTATAGTGGCACTATACCAGGAGAACAATGCCTAAATTAGATAGTATAGAAGCTGTAAAAGAACATTTTGATTGGGCTCCTTACAGCAAAGAGCGTTGGGCTACACATAACTTATCAAGCCTAAACTTAATTCCATTTGTAAATGAAAGAAATCCAAAACTAGTAATTGATATTGGTTGTGGTAAAAATAATTTTAAAGGACTAATTCCTAATCTAATTGGATTAGATGTTTCAGATTATCCTGAAGCAGATTTTAATATGTCACTTGAAGAAGTTTATAATAGGAATATTTTCCAACATGAATGTGCTGATGTTGTTATGGCATTGGGCAGTCTAAATTTTGGAACGTTTGATAATATCATTAGTCAGTTCGGAATGGCAATTGACTGGGTAAAGCCTGGCGGTATTTTTATTGTAAGAGTAAGATTACATTTAGATAAAGAAGAAGCATTATATGCACGAGGCCACCAACAACATAATTGGAATTGGAAAAACGTAGACGAGATGCATGAGGCTTACAAAGATAAAGTAGAATATTTGATTGAACCAGCAACAGAAAAAGCGGCTGGTGGATTACCTGAAGAGAAACATGGAGAGCCAGACTTTGGTAGACCTCCAGTAGATTTAGCAGTATGGACCTGGATTAAAAAATGAGCAAACCAGTATTGTTACTAAATGCTGATGCACAACCTGTAAGCCTATGTCCGCTTAGTACAATTAGCTGGCAACTTGCAATCAAAGTCTATTTTTTAGACAAAGTAAGAATACTTGAGAGCTATGATGAGTTAGTGCGTAGTGCAAACTTCAGTATGCAAAAACCCAGTATTGTTATGCTAAAGCGTTATCACAAACTGCCTGTATCAGCAAAGTTTTCACGTAGAAATATGTTTATACGTGATAAGTTCACCTGTCAATATTGTTTAGAAGAGTTTCCACAGCAGGAACTCACCGTGGATCATGTTCTCCCCCGGTACTTGGGCGGGGTAAGTAGTTGGGAAAACTGCACTACTGCCTGTAAGACCTGCAACTGGAACAAAGGCAACAAGTTGGAACGCCCTAAAGTAAAGCCTATAAAGCCAACATATCACGAATTAAACCATAAATTTAAAAATATCCCCATACATATATCAGATCTATCCTGGAAAACTTATATTAGTTGGCCAGATGAATTAATTATTGTCAAAAACAAAGCCGCCTAAATAGGGCGGTTTTTTTGTATAAATATTAGTATGGAAAAAATTTACGGATATAGCACGATTGACCAGTCCATGACGCCTAAACAACTCACAGGAGTTGCATTAGCAAAGCGTGACCTTGAGAATCACTTCCAGATTCGCAAAGGAGAGAAGTGGACAAATCCAAACTTTGGTAGTATGCTACCATTTTATGTCATGGAACCCCTTGATAATATCACAGTTGACTTAGTCAAGCAGGATGTTCTTGATGTAATCAGTTATGATCCACGTTTCAGTATTGAGAAGAATACAATTTTAGTTGACTTTGACGAATCAAAGATTGAGGTAAATGCGACACTAAACTACATACCCACTTCAACACCAGTAGTACTGGAACTTAAATTTGATAGAGAATTTGAGGAACTATAATGGCACAGGCACAACGACAAACCAAACTGTTTGCGGCTGAAGATTATACAGCGGTATATGAATCATACATAAATGCAAACTTACAGGCATATGATTTTGATACGATACGTGATAGCATGGTATCATACATCAGAGAAAACTATCCAGAAAGTTACAATGACTGGGTAGAGTCAGCAGAATTTGTAAGCCTATTAGACGTTGTCGCACGTTTTGGTCATGCCCTTGCCTTCCGAATTGATATTAATGCTCGTAATAACTTTATCAGCACAGCAGAAAGAACAGACTCTGTTTATAAACTTGCAAACTTCTTAGGCTATACACCAAGAAGAAATACAACAGCAAGTGGTTTTGTAAAAGTTGTTTCAGTCAAAACAAATGAAGATATAATTGGAAATAACGGTACAACTTTATCTGGGCAAGAGTTTAACTTTGAAAATAGTACATCAGCAGATAATTTAGATAACTTTATTAATATTATGAATGCTGTATTTGCAAGCACAAATCCATTTGGCTCACCACGCAAACAGGTTACAGTTGATAATGTTGTAAACCAGTTTTACAACTTCAACAATACAGAAAACCAAGTTGCTTTTAATTTTACTGGTATAGCACAAGGCACACAAACTACATTTAATGCATATAGTTCAGATTACAATACAGACACATTACGCTATGAAGAAAAGTCTCCTGATCCACAAAGTGCTTTTAGTATCCTATATAAAAATGATGGGCAGGGTGTATTAAGTAATAATACAGGTTTCTTCTTTGGCTTAAAAGAAGGCAACTTAGACTTTCAAGACTTTAATGTACAAGATGCAGTTAGTGGTATCACACTTGATGTAGACGCAGAGAATATAAACCAAACAGACGTTTGGGTACAAACCATTAATCAAGATGGAACAGTAATTAAAAACTGGACTAAGGTTAATGAAGTATTTGGAACAAATGTTATATTCAATAATCTTTCAAATGGAATAAGAGATATCTTTAGTGTAAAGTCATTAGTAGACAATAGAATAAGCATACAGTTTGCAGACAGTTCATTTGGCAACTTACCTAACGGAATTATAAGAGTATGGTTTAGATCAAGCCTTGACGAAACATATACGTTACGTCCCGATGACATTGGCCTAAAGCGTATTAACATGACATACAAAGGTGCTGACAACAATACATATACAGCAACATTTGTTGTTCAACTTAAGAGTACAGTGAACAGTGCAAGTAGTGCAGAGAGTATAGATGACATAAGAGTCTCAGCACCACAAAGTTATGCAAGCCAGAATAGAATGATTACAGCAAGTGACTATAACGGTTTTCTCGGTAGCACTAGTGATAACATGAAAAAAATTAAGGCTGTGAATAGAACGCACAGTGGCTTTAGTAGATATGTGGACTTAAAAGACCCAACAGGTGCATATAGTAATTTAAGATTATTTGGAACTGATGGAAAGTTATATAGTTGCAATAAAAGAAAGACAACCATTGCAAGTGATATATCTGCGGCACAAGTTTTTGATTCTTATATCAAAAGGTTTGTAAGTGATGATGAGCTCATTAATTTATATTACAATAAATTTGCAACTACATTTGTAGATCTAAAATCCACATACAGTTTAAATTCATTTAGTTGGGCACAAAGTACACAGTATCCACTTACAGGATATTTTCTAAATGGTACAACAATTCATGGTGTTGGTGAAAATCAATCTTCATATTTGCAACTAATTAGAACTGGTGCTATGCTAAAGTTTACATATGGTGGCACAGAGTATTGGGCACAAGTAAAAAGAATTTATAATAATGGATTAGGTGTTGATAATACAAGTGGTGATCCTACAGGTATTACACCTGATGATCAGGGTGCAATTAGCCTTGATGTAGCAATACCTTCAAACGCAACACTGGAAACAATTTACCCAGCAATAAGCAGACAGTTTACAAAAACAGAACGCAATACTGTAATTGATTATATAAAAGCAAAACAAACTTTTGCATTAAAGTATGACTACATTAATAATGCGTGGGAAATAGTAGAGCGTAGTCCACTACCAACAGGTAGCAATATAACATTTCCAACAGAGTTTAGTACAAATCTTAATGTAACTGCAGGACAATATATTACTGGACTTGAATATAAAATACAAAGTCTAGGTAATACAGACTTTACATTAATTGGTGCTGGTGCAAATACTGTAGGCACAAACTTCATAGCAACTGGTCCAGGTACTGGTACTGGTGTTGCAAGTAGCACAAAAGATAATAACTGGCTTATACATATAAGTTATGAATCAAGTAACAATGTTGATAAGTGGTCAATCGTACAGCGAGTATTAAGATACGAACTTACAACTGATCAAATGGAATTTAGTAATATTACAAATGAATTCTTTATGGACGGCGAATCACGCAAGAAGAAAAGAGATAAAGTATTAGTTACTGACACATCAACAGCAGGATTTCCAAGTACAACATTTTACATTTGGGGATATGATTTTAAAACTGATGGTGATAAGTCAGGTGTATATGATCCTACAAAAGTTATCCTTGCAAGTGTTGATGCAGATGATAATGATAGACCAGATAATCCTGAAGCGTTTTCAGATGTAGTTGGCACAAATGAAATAGACATTGATATTGATAATGATGGTGACTTGGATACTGTGTTTGGTAAAGAAAATTTAAGATATGAATGGACACATGTTCCTGATCATAATGAACTTATTGATCCATCATTTACAAACTTAATTGATGTGTTTACATTATCAACAACATATGATACAAAGTTTAGAGCTTACCTCAAAGATACAACAGGCCAAGCTGGTATGCCAGTAGCAGATACAGTTACAAGTTTACGTAGTGCCTTTGATGATCAAACAGAGCGTAAAGCAATGAGTGACAGTATTGTATACAGGCCTGCAAACTATAAAGTTATATTTGGTCCTAAATCGGATACAGAGTTTAGAGCTAAGTTTAGAATTATTAAAATGGCAGGCGTAAAGTTTACAGATAATGAAATCAAAAACCAAGTTGTAAATGTAATTGAAGAATATTTTAATCCTGCTAATTGGGAGTTCGGTGAAAGTTTTTACTTCACAGAACTTGCGGCTTATGTACATAAAGAACTTGCAGGTGTAATTAGTAGTTTTGTAATTGTTCCATTAGGCACAAATGCAGTATTTGGTGATCTATTCCAGATTACTCCATTCAAAGATCAGCTACTTATTCCTGACATAAGTATTACTGACATTGATATTATTTCAGGCCTGACACAGGCAAATATTAACTTAGCACAGGGCTCTTATTAATGGCCGATTATAAAGATTACAAGAGCTCTAAAACCAAAAAGAGCAAGAACAAAAGAAAGATTGGTAACTACCCTACAGTAAATGTAAAGAGTAGTGATTACCTCCCATTCGCCTTTCAAACTAGAATTAATAAGCAGTGGCTTGATAGTACATTTGATCAACTAGTATCTAAAGGTATGCTAGAAGATATTGATGCTTATGTTGGTGATAAGTCAGGCAAGTCTAGAACTGAAACAGAACAAACAAAATACTTAGATACAAAAAATAATAATGTACAACTTTCTCCTACAATCGTTAGTGATACACGTATTGCATTTGACGATGTGGCCCAGGCAGTTGAACAATACTTCGATGACTATAATTATAATTCGGCATACACTACCCAGGGTTATGTATATCAGCCGCCAATTGATGTAGATAAGTTTTTTAACTTTACAAGTTACTATTGGGTTCCAAACTTACCTGTATATGAAAGTGATAATACAAATGGCACAGCAACATATGCAGTAGATCCTATTACAGATATTAACGGAAAAGTAACACATACATTTGTAGATGATAATAACAGTTTTGATTTAGAAGACGGAATGCGTATTAAGTTAGAACTGGGTTATGGTTCTTTAAGCAACAACATTTATCTTGTAACAGGTGTTGGCAAGGAAATTAACTTACGTCTTTACAATGAGCAACGTACAGTTTTTGGTACTACTAATAAACGCCCATACCCTATTTGGACAGATGAAAATACTTACACAAATCATACAAAAGGATATTGGGATAGTATAGATGTATTGGATATTACCTACAAAAAAGGCAATATAGCAGACGCACGTGGTAACTCACCTATTACAATAATGCAAGCATACAATGCAGATTTAGCAGATCCAAATACTAATACTGCACCTGCATTATGGTTTTACTCTGGTAATGACAGAAAGATTTACCTAGCGAATGGTATGGTAGTAAGGTTTGGCACGGGTTGGCCCGGATTAACAACAGAAGAACAACATTCAATATACTGGGTAGAAGTTGATACAAGTGGCAATGTAATATTCAAAGATATTATTAGGGCATCAGTTTCAGGAACTGAAATTACACAGGAAGTAGTAACAACAAATAGAACACCAGATAAAATAGCAAAAGCTCAATCCTACTTAGAACATACATGGGATAGTAATACAAATTGGGATACATGGTATACACCAACAGCATTAAAAGATTATATTGTTATTAACAGAGATGATCCTATTGCTACAGCATGGAGTAGATCCAATCACTGGATTCACAGAGATACAATTTTTAAATTGGCAGACATGAATCCATTTATGGATGCAGAAAATTTCACTACTCTTGATAATCAAGCAAAGCGTCCTATCATTGAATTTGAAGGTGGTATACATCTTATCAAACATAGTAATGATAGCACAGTACAGAAATTTCAAGGACCTATAGACTTTATATTAAGAGATGCAAGTCTAGCAAGTCAACTACAAAATGGCACAACCTACATAGTAGAAAATGTTGCAACATCATACACACGTGATGCCACACAAAGTACAGATCCAGTTTACAAAACTCTTACAGTAGGTGATACATTCATTATAAGAAATGCTCTTGGAACAAGTACAGCAGACACAGCAACATTACAGTCAAGTTATATTAGACAGGACTTGTGGGTTAGCGACACACCACAGACTATGGTGGGATATACAAAGGATCGTGTCAATCATCCACCGTTATATTATTTGTTTGACGATGAAAGACAAAACACAAGATTAGACGATATAACAAAATATCCTAATAGTACATTTAGGTATGTGAAAGATGCTGATGGCGAAAGAGGTGGATCTAAATTATTTGGATATAAGATAGGTTCAGGTACAACAATTGATCCTGAACTTGACATGGTCGTAAGTCTTAAAGATATGGGCCATAGAGCAGAATACGAATTTGTAAACTATCAGGATAAAGATAAATTTACATTTAGTCTAATAACTCCTGATGGTGGACTTGTAGATACAGATACAATTAAAGGCTACTACAGTTATAAGCAAAAAGGAATTGTAAAGAACGCTTATGTTCCTGGCAATGTAATGCGTGGTGCAAAAGAAAAGTATCAACAGATTGTTACTGATGCAACTTCAGCACAAACTATCCCATACGGCACAGATAGTTTTAAATCTGCAAGAGAATTTGTTGTACATACATATGGTCCTAATATAGACTTTACTGTTACTGAAAACTTTGCATTTGGTATTTTTAATGAACGTAAAGAAGGTAAGCCTACACTAACAGTCAAAGCAGGTGAAACTTATAACTTTATTAACATTAGTAAAAATAATATAAATTTCTATAGCGATTTTGCTGGCACTGCACATACAACAAATGTTACATCAAGTGGAAATGTAACAACAATAGTAATGCCAAATACTGCTGGAATATTATACTATGGTTATTCAGCTACTAATAAGGCACGTATTGTTATTTTAGATAATGATGACTATCTATATCATGATCTATATATTGACGGCAAGCGTATTAGACAAGAAGAGTATACAATTAATACAGACTCAATAGTTGTACCAGCAGACCTTGTAGAAGAAAATAGTATTATTGATTTAGAATTTAGAGAAGTAGATGCAACAAATGATGCAAAAGTATACAGCATACCTGATGTACTTGAACATAATGCAACTAACAAGCAATTACTTGAATTTACTATTAGTGAAACATTTGACCATTGGAACGATATTATATATAAGTCACCAAACTTAACAGGGCAAAGTTTTGGTATTAATAGTTACCACAAAGATGTTAAATTGCATAACACTGGTGGTACAATATATATGTATGATGATATTAGTATCATGCACGATTACACATATGCCAATACTGCATTTGATGCAAGAGAAGCTCTGTTTGCACAAGCACGTGACTTTCATGGATTTAGAGATAGATTTAGAGCTCAAGTAATTAGACTATACAAATCAAATGGATATGTGAAAACAAGGGACATTGTACGTGATGCACTTAAAGCAATCACTGAAACCAAAAAAGGAACAGATTTATATGCTGATTCAAATATGGTTTACTTCCAAGATAAGAGAGAACAGAGATATGATCTTACAGCAAGTCAAACAAAAATCTATCCAAGTATATCAATAAACACTGACTTTAATATAATGGATCATGCTTATTTGTATTTGTCAGAAAACAATGGCAGTAATGAATATTATGAAAGATTACTTGTTAAAGATGTTGACTATACTCTTGCAGGCAGTACTATTACACTTAAAAATTTAACAACTGCTGTAAGTACTACTGAGCCAGCATTTCTTACAATACAATTTATTGATAGAGAGAACAATAGTTATATACCTGAAAGCATGGTAAAACTAGGGCTTGCGTATGGAACACCACCTACAGTTGAAACAGATATAATCACATTACATGATGGAACAGAACTAGTTTGGAATAACACAAACAATTTATATGACCCAACAAAATCAAACTATGATGTTGTAAATGCCTGTTTATTAGACTTAGACAAAAGAATTTGGGCAGGTATAGTTGACTTGGATAATACAAGAAGTCCTAATGCATTTCTGCCGGCACCACATTTTGAAACTTGGTATACAAAAGAAAAGTTAGATAATTATACAGAACAACTATACAGAGATTACCAAGCAAAGATTGGTGTAGAAGTTTTCAATTCCAGTAACTACTATGATGGAACAAATTATCCTGGAAGCAATGACGGCACAACATGGAATTACAGTTCAATGGGTAACTGGCCAGGACATTGGAAAGGTGCGTATCAATACTTGTTTGGTACACATAGACCTGATTTAACACCATGGCATATGCTAGGAAAAAGCAAAAAACCAGATTGGTGGGACGATGTATATAGTTGGAAAGATACTGCAAACGGTGGATCAGATGCTAAACGTACAGCATTAATTGAAGCATTAACAAATGGCTACGTAAGTAATACACGTGATCATGTGAACTATACAAAATCAGAACTACGTTATGCAAGACATAATTGGGACTGGACAAACAACTACCCAGTTGATACAGCCGGAAACCTTGTACCAAGATACGAAGTGCTTGGTATACCGTCTGCTGTGAACAGAGCACAGGATTTTGTATTTGGTGACTATGGTCCTATTGAGATTGCTTGGAGAGGAAGTGCTTTAGGTCAAAGTGCATTATTAGATGCAATAGTAAAATTATTACCTGCAAAAGCATGGACAGAGTTTTTCCAACCAGGATTATTTAATGAAGGTAATATTTTTAGTAGCAACAAATTAATTAACGCATACTCAAGGTCTGCTATATCACCTAATAATATTTTATACAATAACAATGCCAGCCATAAAAAAGTAAAACGTATTAATGTTCGTAGCTCAAGCACTGGTTGGGGATCAACAAGTAAAATTGATTTATTCTCTCCAACTGATTCAGCAAGAGTAGGCGAGGCTGTAATTGATGTAGATAGTACAGGTACAATTAGCAGTATTACAATTACTAAAGGAACATACGGATATAGAGAAGTACCTATTTTTGATATTACAAATCAAGGCACTGGTTATGATCAGGACGCAATAGTTGATATTGAATTTATTATGGGTAATGCAATATATCATGGACATGGTCTTAACAAGGTATTAGATAACAACTTACTACGTGGCTATAAAGACATTAGTATGCGTGAAGTGTACGAACCAATTGATACTAAACTTGTACAAAAAGTAGGCGGCTTTACATCTGAAAACCTCGTTGATTTTTATACTGAGTCAGGAGCAAACGGCAAATACAAAGTTGACACAAATGACTACAATGTATTTTTATATAAAGGCCCACCAAGAAAGATTGTAAACGCAAGTGTGATGAACTTGAAAAAACAACTAGGTGGTATAAAGGTTGATGGATATGGACTTGGTAAGCAAAAGTTTTACTTTTATGAGCCTCTTAGAAAAACAGATAACTTTACTAATTTAGAACTAGTAGAAAATGCTATCGTAAGAAGATATAATGATTTTGATTATAGTAGAGTTAGTAGTATTGAGTATGGTGCTGTTGTAGCGAAAGTACAGGACCTATACGATTTTATTAGAGGATATTATGAATACCTAAACTATAACGGTGTTGTACCACAGGCAAATGGTAATGCTCAAGCAACAAACGGAGCAGTATTTGCTATTGGCAATGAAGTAGGTAATACAACAAGACTTGCTCTTGGTGATACGATTAATTATACTGGACAAACAGGTAGACTTGTAGAGTTTGGTACACTACCAGGTGGTATGAATAGCCCATTAGATACAAAAGGAAAAATACTTAATCCAAAAGAAGTAAGCGTTGATAGATTAGAGAAGACTGCTATTGTAAGTATTAATTCTCCGCTTGCTAAAGAATTTGGAAGCGTTACGTTTGCTGAAGTAGATTTTGAACACGTAGTTGAATTTGATAACACTACACAGTTTAATGATACATTATTTAATGATGTAACAAACCAGAGACACCATAGATTATTAATGCAAGGACACAGAACAATAGACTGGGACGGTAACATTAGAGCTCCTGGATACCTTGTATTTGAAAACAAAATTGTTGAAAACTTTGATACCAGTGTTGAAACACTTAACACACTTTACGATTATAATATTGAAAACGTAAATCCAACATACAGAAAAGCACAGAACATTACAATAGGAAATTATAATAAGGACTGGGTTAACGATACATTTATAAATGATCAAACTTTTGCAAAGTTTTATCAGGGTATGATAAAAGCAAAAGGCACAAGCAATGTTATGAAACCATTTAACAGAAGTTCAATGTTAAATGAAGGTACAAGTACAGCAAGCATTTACGAAGAATGGATGTTCAGACATAGTTACTATGGTGATAACACAAACGTAAATGCAACTGAAATTAGACTTAGCCCCGATCCAAATAATCCAACATTAGTTGATAACAATGTTGAGATTTTAGACGTAAGACTAACCAGCCAGCTTGAATATGTCAATGGTGATAGCACAATACGTTTTAACACTGAAGACTCAGCAACATTTTTAGATAGACCATCACGTCTTAGGACAGCAGGTGAAGTTATAGATGTAGATGAAAACGATAACAATATTGTAAAAACATTACAGGATATGAAGTCTGTATTTGATAGTACAGCAGAATACGCAACCATTGAAACTTGGAGCGGAACGCAAAGTTATAAGCGTGGTGATAAGGTTAGATATAAAGGTAGATTACTAAGATGTGATGTAGCATCAATTGGATTTAGTACACAATCAACAGGACTAACGTTTACTGGCACAGCAATTGAGCCTGTATTTAATTATGTAACCCAAGCAAATGGTGACGCCGCTAGTGCAGTAATTGATGGTACACCAGTTTGGTTTGATGAAACACAAACACAGTTTAATAATATTGTTGCTACAGCAAATGTTGATGCTGACATACCGGCTAACTCAATACCAAGTGGAAGTATATTAGGTATTGCTGATACTGGTCCTAATGGATATAACAGAACGTTAACATTACAAAATCTTGTGTTAACCACTGTAATCGATTCAACTGGTGATCAAAGTATTAACTATATAGATGAGGGTAACCCATATTTTATATGCCAACTAAATTCAGTTACTGATCCAGTTATTGCAGATAATACAGGTGAAAATGTAATTATTAATGGTGCAACTATTCCATTAGTCAATACAACATTAGGATTTCCAGCAGGTACTGCATTAGATAAAACAGATGTTGCTACTATTATTGATAGCACAGCAGATAATAACCTTAAGTGCCAGGAACTAAACGGAAATATTATTATCTGGTATGATGTAGGTAATGATGTAAATGGTACAATGGTTATTGGTAATGGTACAGCAAACAATGATTTAAACATTGCACCTGGCACGTACAGGCCAAGTAGAAGCGACACTTATGTAGCACAGAATATGGATAATGCTACACTTGTTTCTAAAATTAATGCACACCCAGATAAGCCTGGTGATGTTAGTGCGGCTGTATCTGGTAACTTTGTAATACTAACAAAAACACCTACATCAACATCAAGCACTTCAAGTTCACTTACTTTGACAGGCAGTATTTCAACTTCACTATTTCCTGCAAACCAACGTGCCCAGACAATGACGGGTTCACAAGTTCCTATCAATCCACAAACTGTGCAAAATGCACGTGATAAAATTAATGAAGCAGGTATCTCAGGTGTGACTGCATCAGTTGATGCAAACCAAAGATTGCTTATTACAAGTACAAACTCAAGTATTGATTTAGGTGGCATAAGCCCAGCAAGAGATATGAATACAAGAGCAGGATTACCTACAGGTGTTAGAGCAACACAAGCAACTGTGGTTGCAAATACATTTAACTCAAGCCAGTGGGGAGATATAAGTGATGATGATCCTGCACTATTTAAAATACAAGTGGTCCAAGACGACAATCCGGACAACGTGGATGGTACTACTTCAGGACCAACAGCGGTTGTTCCTGGTATAGGTTCAACTTCAATACCAACATCAACACAAAGCGTATTCAATGGTTGGAATGTTTTCCAAGTACAAAACTTAGGACTATACAGCGAGGTTGCTGATGAGAATGGTACATTAACAACTACATGTTCAGTTTGTGCTGGTACAGCAACTGAAGATGGAAATGATGCTTGTGTTAACGTTAACGTAGATCATAATTTAGAAATAGGTGATTACGTGATGATTGTTAATAGTACAAGTAAACCAAGTGTAGATGGTATACACAAAGTAACAAACTTGGGTTCAGTGGCTGAGCCTAGGAAGTTTTTCATAGATATGTTTATTGAGGAATGTGGTGATGCACCACAGGTTTATGTATTACGTAATTGTAGATTTGATGACTATGATGACATACTTAAGACTAACGTAAACAACAAAGATATTGATGAGGGCTTAGGTAATATTGGAGCCGCTATTGATCAAATAGCAAACAACCCACAATACACAGTTGGTGCAATTGGTAATGGTGATGGCAGATATAACTGGAAATCAGGCGATACTGTTTGGACAAACTATCATATGAATAATACTCCTTCAAACAGAGGTACATATGTTTACACACATAATGGTACTGAGTTTGTATACGACAGTGCTAGATCTGTAACGTCCAGAGCAGTAGGTAAAGATACAATATCACATGGACTTATATATGATGGTAGTAGAAACGGAAGAGTCACAGAGTTAGAGTTGGAAGTATTTGATCCTGTACTTGGTGCAATACCAGGTATTGCTAACGTGCAAATTGACTTTAGATCATTTGTTGATGCCGCCGGATACACCCACAGTACAGATTTAAATGAGCCTATTTTACTTAACACAGGTACAGCATGGGGCGAAGCAGAACTAGGAAAAGTTTGGTGGGATTTAACAAACGCAATTTATTATGATTATAGTCAAGGCTCTGCAGAATACAAAAGAGATTACTATGGTAAACTTTGGGAAGGTGGAAGCATTGATGTTTATGAATGGTCAAAGTCTACTGTACCACCAGATGAATATGAAGCAATACAAGTTAACCAAACTCTTGTTAAGGTAGATATTACAAACACACCAGCAATAAGTGCTAGTGTCCAATTTGCAGACACTCCATCCAAAGTAGAAATGTTTGGTAATGTTGCTACTGGTGAACCATATAGCATAGTTGATAGAAACAGTGGTGAAAAGATTTATTACTATACTGAAGATGAAGATTACAATGCTAAGACTAATACATATGACAAAGTATATTACTTCTGGGTTAAAAACAAAACCTCATATAAATCTTCACCAAATAGAACAATGCCTGTAAAAAATCTTGCAGAAATAATTAGAGATCCTACCGCAAATGGTATTAGTTGGATTGCACCAATTAGTGATATTGAAATCCTCTTGGCTAATACGCAGTATGTAACAGATCATAAATCAGTATTACAAATTAATAAAGAGCTTGCTAAGCCATCACACAATAGCTGGACAGTTATGCAAGAGGGCAGAGGTCTTATTCCTGAATACTGGTATAGAGGTGTGCTTGATAACTTAACAGGATTCCAAGCAACAAGTGGTAAAGAGTTTCCTAATAGAGACCTACACATTTATAATAGATTTGGCGATGACAGAGCGATAGGACAAGGCTGGTTTTATAATACAAACATGGCTAGACAAGAAGCACTTGCTTGTATTAATAAGCACCTAACAAATATAAACCTTGTATCTGATTTAGCAGACAAATGGGATAGAACAATTGGCATAGAAAAAGAAGTAATTGATATTAATGTAGACTTTAGTAACTTAGATGCGTGGGCTCCAAATACTGCATATACAGTTGGTACACTTGTTAAGTTTAACAAGAAAATATATTATGCTAGAAAAGCACACACAAGTGGTACTAGCAGTTATCAAGCATTTAAAAATAATCAAACATGGATGAGATATGCGAGTTTATATGACTTTACAGAAATGTGGGATTACGCAGACTACAGCCATGTTGACAGGCTTACAAACGAACAGCCTACAATAACAATTAACAAGAAGACCGATCTTGCTAATATTGATATATCTAAACACAGAGTCGTGGGTGTTAATATGGTTGACCCAGATGGATATGATAGAACTGAAATTGTAAAATGGAACGGTGAACAGTGGATTGTACAGCATAAGAAAAACGGTACAATACAATTTGCTGACTGGTTAGTTGATAGTAACAGAATAGATGCATGGGATAAAAATGGTTGGGATAGTCTTGCTTGGGACGGTAACAAGCAGGTATTCTGGCATTACCTAGTATATGCACTAAGACATGATATCTTTATTGAACAGCATGTAGATAACTTTAATAAGTTTTTCTTCTGCATAGTTAGACATTGTTTAGCAACACAGAAACAGGTTGACTGGGTGCATAAAACAACGTATATTCAATTGGAAGTTACAACACCAGCAAATAGTACAACTAATAAGTATAAGAAAGGAACCATTAATTCTTTACTAGGTTACATTAATGATGTTAAACCTTTCCATACTAAGATAAGAAACATTATAGACGCAACTACTATTACAGAAGATGCGCCAATAGGTATTACTGAATCATATACAACTGATACAACAATTAAACTAAACCAGTTCAGTACTAACCAAGAAGGTAATGATTATCTAAACAATGCTCTAAAAGCAAACACATATAAGAATGATATTCTAAGTAGTGCATTTGATACAGCATCATTTACAGATACATATACATCACAGGCATTTACTGATACAAGTACACCAGCTGATATAGTTAATGGTGGTAGCTTCATTGAACCTGAGCTATACAACTACACAGGTAATGACAATAATAGAAACAGTTTGGCACAACTAGATACTGCTGAAGACTTAACAATTACTATACAAACTAATACAAGTGGTGATACAGTTAATGCAGATTCAAGAACATTTGTTTACAGACAGGATGGAAAACTAAACGCACTAATTGATATACTTGAACAAGCAAAGAGTACAACAACTACTGCGGCTATTACAAACATTGATACAACAATACCTGTAACAAGTTCTGCTAACTTTAACAAGTCAGGTGGCTTTGCTTACATTAATGGTGAAGTACTTGAATATAGCACAGCAGATAACAATACGATTACAGTAGCATACCGTGGATATGCCTCACAAAAGGCACATGCAAGTGGTAGCACTATTGTAGATATTACAGACGCAGGCGTCTGGAACGGCACTATAAAAGGTGTCACTAACTCAAGCAACGAGTACGTTGACGAGAACAAAATTAATGACATTGCCAAGAACTCTGGTACATTGGAATGGGAAGCAACGTCAATACTATCCGGTACTGGATTATTGTCTGCAAAATTGCAGGCAGGCACACAGGGCATTGATTTATGATGCTAAATACTACTAGGAGAATACAATGAACACTAATTTTGCTGATCGTACCTTAGCATTCGTCGATGGACATGTGCTAATACGAGATTACGATACAAATGAAGTTCTACTAGACAAACACAATGCAATTAACTATGAAAACTTTAGTGTTGCTATTGCTAGTCTATTAAGTGGAACAACTGTTTCCGGTCAAGGATTCCAAGTTGTACAAATGAAATTTGGCAACGGTGGAACCGTTATTGACGCAGTAGGAAACGTTGAATACAGATCCACAAACACAGACACCAAACTAGGTGATCTATATAACCAAACATATACAAAGATTGTTGATGTGGACGATCCGGCTAACACAGATACCACAAATAATAAAGTGGAGATCCAGCCTTATGACGGACAACCATATTCGGATGTTGTTGTTACTGCTACTCTAGATTATGCGGAGCCAGCAGGCCAAGAGACAACAGACAATACAACATCAATGAACGGAAACTTTACCTTTGATGAAGTAGCCCTGCAGACAGCGGCTGATACAAGGTTAAGTCACATCTGTTTCCACCCTATTGAAAAGAGTGCAAACAGAAAGATCCAAGTGATCTATACAATTAGAATACAGGCAGGGAGTTAAAAATGGCTTATACAGTTGATTATTCTGACGGCACAAAAACTGCCATTACAGTCAATGACGGAACACTTAATATTGAAACTAGCCTAAGTTTAGTAGGTAAAAACTACTACGGCTATGGTGAAGTTATTGCTGAAAACCTATTACATCTATTAGAACATTTTGCTGGCGGTACTGCACCAAGTAATCCTTCAGAAGGACAAATTTGGTTTGACAATACAGCCGCAGATAAAGAAATGAAATACTATGATGGTGCAAACTGGGTTAGCATGGGAGGTGGTAGCGAGCTACATACCATTCAAGATAACCTAGGTAATGATAAGCAAGTTATTATCATGAAAGCAGGTGGAAGTATTATTGCAGTAATTAGTTCACATGAACCATTTACAGTTAGCACAACTCATACTCCATCAGCGGCGGTACAGGCAATATTTACTACAATTAGTAAAGGTTACAACCTAAACCCAACTACAGGCACAGGTACAGATTTCTTTTATCACGGTACAGCAACCAGAGCGTTATACGCTGACTTAGCAGAACTTTATTCAAGCGATCAGGAATATGATCCAGGTACAGTTCTTATGATAGGTGGTGAAGCAGAAGTCACACAAACAACAGAAGCATTTAGCTCTGAGGTTTTCGGTATTGTATCTTCAAATCCAGCGTACTTAATGAATAGTGCAATGGAAGGTACAACAGTGGCGGTTGCATTAGAAGGTCGTGTACCTTGTAAAGTAATTGGTCCAGTACGTAAAGGTCAAAGACTTGTAAGCAGTGAAGAACCAGGAACTGCTCGAGCAGTCTCAGATTACGAGAAGCAAGAAGCACTCGATTGGTATCGCATTGTCGGCAGAGCGTTAGCAGACAAGGACAGCGAAGGCATAGAATTAATTGAAGTCGTAGTAGGAACAAAATAATGCCTCGTAATGTTGGTGACACAATTACCGCAGTTTCATTTAACACGGTCGTAGATCGTTGGAATGTACTGTGGCAAGATCCAAAAGACAGTAATGGTGATCCAATAGCCTACACCTATGATATTAGCTTACACAAAAGTGAAGTATTAAGAAGGTTAGGTTGGGGACAACCATCAAATAATATGACAGTGACAGCCAACACACTTATTGAAGCGAAGCATTATAACCTACTAGCGGCTCACGTTAATAGTGGCGAATACCATAGAGAAGATTCCTCTATGACAATTAATAACTACGTAACACAAAACGTTGACGTAGTACTAGCAAGTGATATGAATCCATTAGAAGCAGTAATGACATCCTATGAAAACACTGATGCAAAGTTTGATCTTGGTGCAACAGGAGAGTTAATTGAAACACATGCACACTCCAACGGTGGCGTAGCATGGGGTACAAATGATGCGGCCAGTGCCCTTACAAGAGGTACATTAACTACAATACAAAAGTACACATGGACAGACTACAATGACGCTAGACACTTCTTTAATAGTGGTGGCCAAATTATAATTGATTTAGAAGCCATAGGCGGATCCTTTGGACATAATGAATGGGATTATATATTTGACCAAATAGATACCATATACGTTGGTGCCAAACAAACTACAAAAGGTGGCGCAAACGGAACAGGAATAAAAAGTTTTTATGAATTTGATGACACCTACCAACAAATCTTTAACGCACAAGGATTTGATACTGGTGATTTAGGAGCATACGCAGGACAATATACGTATTCTGGTGTGTATGTATCTGGAGAAGGTTACGCACAGTATGGTGGTAGAGAAGTAACCGTATATGCAAAAATAGGTATGGACGGTACAAATTTTTGCTTGTGGCTCAAGACAGAACTTACAGAAGACGCTGATGATGTTGCACAAGTAGATGCAAACATTACTCTTAACACTGGTTATAGAGTAGCACAAGATGCACCTGATACAGGTTGGTTAGGTTCTAGTAATGGTTCAGTACACAAAGTTGATGGTACAGCATACATATTTCAAACTAGAATTGCAAAGGTTCCAACAATAATTACAGAACAAAATTGGACACCTAACCCATAATTAGTGCTTGACATCCTTAATAAATACATATATAATTACTAAACTATAGGAGTAAACAGATGGACGAACGTCTACAGAAAGCTCTGGAGTTCTCGAACTACAATCTTACTTTCACAAATCAAAAACAAAATATTAGGAATAGAGTAAACCAACTAAAACTTGTACACACAAATGGTGGTAGTTTTAGTTCTGAACCTAGTCTAATAAGTTTTGTAAAGACATTACTGGATATTGGTAAAACTGAAGCAGTAATAATTGATAGTAAAGACAACCCAGTTGAAATTAAAAACCTACAAGGATTCTTTGACGACCTTATTAGTGCATACACAAGTGCAACTAATGAATATGATGTTGAATACAATAAACTAAAAAAGATGAGAAGCATCAAGAAAATTATGGATTGGTAAATGGAGTATAGTGCAAAGCGTGGCGTTTGCATGTTTGCCTATAATAATGAACAACTTGATTATGGATATTTTAGTTTACTAGCGGCAAAACAAGCAAAGAAACATTTAGACGTACCAGTATGTCTAATAACAGATGAAGGAACATGGGCTTACCTAACACAAAGCCATGGACAAGATCTTGTTGACAAATACATAGATGAAGTTGTAATTACACAAGAAGAACAAGTTAATAATAAACGTAAACATTACGACAGTCCGTATGCAACCTTTGTTGCACAGTTCACAAACAATAACAAACATAAGATTTACGAGTATAGTCCCTATCATCAAACATTGTTAATTGATATTGACTATATGATTCGTACTGACTTTTTATCAAAGTTCTGGGAACACCCAGGACTCAATATGTTTAACACTTCACAAGACTTAAGAAATGGTAACATGCACCATCGTGAAAGGTTACTATATGATGCAGGTATCCCCATGTGGTGGAGTACTGTAATTATGTTTGATAGAAGTGAACTTACACAATTATTTTTTGATACATGGTCACATATAGCAGAGAACTATAGTTTTTATCAATACATTTATAATTTTCCAGGAACTTTATTTAGAACAGACTATTGCGTTAGTATAGCAGTTCATATTCTAAATGGAATGGTTGAAGGAGATACAATTGGTAACTTTGGTGGGATACCTATTGTGAATATGTTACAACAGGATGATTTAGTTGAAGTTAGAGAAACTGAATGGATCTTTCTTGTAAACAACAGGAGAGAAGAATGGAAAAATATTTTAAGCAATGTAAAAGATATTGATATACACTGTATGAATAAACGAGCGTTAAGTAGAAATGCTGGTGATATTTTAAAGGAGCATTCTTAATGAGCCAGGGTTATTTAATCCAAGCACAAACAGAAGATGAACGCAAACAAGCCGTTGCATTAGGATTCAGTATTAAGACTAATAACCCTGAAGCAAGTGTGTCACTTGTTTGTGGTAACTTAGATGATATTGAAACTTGGCATGAAGAGCCATTTGATAATATTGTTGAGTATCCTTTTGCTAATAAAATTAACCCAAGAATAAATGATTGGCAGTCTTGGTGGGTAACACCATATGAAGAAACTATTGTAATGGATTGTGCATCTATTGTGAATAGTAATTTGGATACAGTATGGGATTATCTATCAGCTAATTATGAGATATGCTTTCCAGGCATGATAAAAGATTTTAGACATTTACTTGTAGATTCAGATAGAAGACATGAATGGTTAGATGAATATAAACTTATGCCTGTATACAGTGCTTGGTTTTATTTTAAGAAAACAGATGCATCAATGGATTACTTTAAACTTGCTGATCCATATATGCAAAACTACCATGAACTGTTTAAGCACAAGTTTTTGCCACAGCACCTGCCAGATAATTATAGTTCAGATGTTATGCACGGAATTATTATTAATGATATGGCATTAGAGAATGTTACAGACGATATGCTATTTTATATTGATATGGACATTGCTAACACATATTACAAACAAAGAGCAGAAAAATGGACAGACTATTTAAACGTTTGGGTAAGAGAAGGTGGCACAGTAAAAATACAAAACTATGCAACCACTGGTATACTTTACTATAAAGAGCCTGACTTTCTAACAGAAGATATATTTAATGGACAACGAGACAGTTACAGATTACAATCCAAGTTATTACGTCAAGTTCAACAGTAATACAGGTAAAATATTACAGATGTCAATGACTCCTATTCCGGATGAGGAAGAGGAAGATATCATTGTGATAGAGACTTATAATAGTATGGCTCGTGAAGTACTTAGTGGTAAACGTAGCCGCCGCACAATCGGTCCAGTATTTGATATTGAAAACCGTACATGGGATATAGGTGCAAAGAGTAATGTACTTATAATTAAAGAACTAAGCAGTCGTCTATTAGAAGTTACAAACGAAAAAGCAAATACAAACGTTGATATTGGAATACAATTATTTAAAGAAAACTTACAACTAGAAATTGTAGCAAACTATCATGTTATTAAAAAGAATATGAACCTAGCTGATATTGCTGATATAAGTAAGTCATCTGATAATAGTTTACTTAACCTTTACTTTACAAAGAAAGGTGATCCAGATTATCTTATAGAAAGTGTACAGGTTGATCCTATGATACTGTTACACAATAAAAAACTAAAGTATAGTTTATCAAGTGATATTACAAAACATGCAGATTTAGATAACATAAGTATATTTACTAGACCGATTTTTCATAGCTATGGATTACAGGTACTTGACAGGCTTGTTGAGTCGGACTACTATATGAACAAACAACAAGTTTTACAGGTAGCAGGTACTTCTGATACCTGCCATGTTATGATAATGAATCATGGTGATACTGTAAAGATACAAAGTTTTGTAGTAGAAATGGATAACACCGCACCCCGTACTAAAAATGTAAGGTTTGTTGTGTGTGATGGAGAAATAGATGCTCCTGTTGGTTCGTTTCTTGTAAGCACACCTTCTTTGTATTCAGGTGAATCGTTTGAAGTAGATATAGATTTTAAATGGCCAAGACAGCCGCTTATTGTATACAGGTCAAAAGGACTTGTAGCAAATTATTTAGGAGACACATATGGCAGAACTAACTAGCGTAAATGAATTTGATATAGTTTTTATATCGTTCGATGAGCCAAACGCAGACAATAACTATGCAGACCTTGTAGACAAATGTCCATGGGCAAAGCGAAGTCATGGTGTATTTGGATCAGATGCCGCACATAAGGCGGCGGCACAGATTGCAGACACAGATAGGTTTATAACTGTTGATGCAGATAATATTGTTGATCCAGAATTTTTTAACTGTGAACTAGACATGTCTAAGATTAGAGACATGGATGTGATTAGTTGGGCAGGAAAAAACGAAGTTAATGGACTTGTTTATGGCAACGGTGGAATTAAATGTTGGCCTAAGGATGTGGTAATGAGTATGCGTACACATGAAGCGGCACCTGAAAATGATAAGCGAGCCCAGGTAGACTTTTGTTGGAATATACATTACGTACAAATGAATAACATCTACTGCCAAGTAATGAACAATGGATCGCCACTGCAAGCGTGGCGTGCAGGATTTAGAGAAGGTGTTAAAATGGGATTAGCAGACGGTGATGTTATACCACCAGAGAAGTTACATCTAATACATGACAAAAACTTTAAACGATTACTTACTTGGATGAGTGTAGGAGAAGATGTTGTTAATGGACTATGGGCAGTGTACGGCGCTAGACTTGGTTGTCATATGACTAACGTAACCAGAGAAGACTGGGATTGGAAAAATGTACGTGACTTCCGCTGGCTTACAAAGTTCTTTGAAGATGAATTGTTTCCACAGTTTGAAGGTGGTGATGAACTTTGTATTAACACAGGCATGCGTTGGGATAAAACGAAGCTGAAGGATAAGACTGTAGAATTGGGATATGATCTGCGTAAGCAACTACAACTTAAAATCGCAGACATGGGAGTAGAAGGCAGTGCCTTCTTTAAAGAAGTATATATTAATCCAAGTAGACTTGGAGCACAAGTTCGTGAAGATCAAGTGGAGGACACATTAGAATGATTAAATTAGTAAGTTACAGTAAACCTAGTGAACACTTTCAAGCAGAAGGCTTGGATAATGTACAGGACCTTATTGCATTTTGTGCAAGGGTAAGCAACCCTAGCAATCAAATGAATAGTGAAACTAGCGAGAAACTTATTAAGTATCTAATTAAACATGCACACTGGTCGCCATTGGAAATGGTAAGTGCTTGTCTGGAGATCAACACAACTCGTGACATTGCACATCAAATTGTACGTCACCGTTCATTTGCTTTCCAAGAGTTTAGTCAACGTTATGCAGACCCAGCAGAATTTGGTAATCAGTTTGTAACACGTGAAGCACGACTACAGGATCTAAAGAACAGACAGAATAGCGTAGAGATTGATACTGAAAGTGATTTGCATTACGAATGGCAAATGAAACAGGAATCAGTAATTGAAAAAGCCAAAGAAGTATATGAATGGGCTATTGCAAATGGTATTGCAAAGGAACAGGCTCGTGTTGTTCTACCAGAAGGCAACACAAAAACAAGATTGTATATGAATGGAACTTTGCGTAGCTGGATTCACTATATCGAACTTCGTGGTGCTAATGGTACACAGAAGGAACATATGGATATCGCACATGCATGTAGTAAAGTTATTGCAGAGATATTTCCACTTGCAAATGATTTATGACAAAAATAAACGACTTGCAGTGGGAAAAAACTTCCTGGGGCAATAGAAAACTTTCACCAAACAATATGAATCAAATGAAGGACCTTTTGGATAGCAAAGGTCCTGGATTCTGTCTGGCTAAGTGGACACAAGTTACAATGCATTTGGGGACAGGACTTACACATAGTTGTCACCACCCTACTCCACATAGGATTCCATTAGAAGAATTAGAAAAGAATCCTGGTGCATTGCACAATACCAAGCATAAAAAAGAACAACGTAGGCAAATGCTCTGTGGTGAAAGACCCAAAGAGTGTGATTACTGCTGGCGAGTTGAAGATGGTGACACTGGCAGTTTTAGTGATAGAATATATAAAAGCATTGATCCATATAGTTTTGATGACTATGATGAGATTGTAAAAGCAGATGGCAGTGAGAATATCTTTCCACGTTATGTGGAAGTAAGTTTTAGTAATGTGTGTAACTTTAAATGTGCATACTGTGGACCTAACTTCAGTAGTAAGTGGGTAGAAGAAATTAAGGAACATGGTCCTTATAAACTAGACGAGATGCTTTTTAATGGTGGTAGTGATGTTGTATCACAAGTTAAGAACAAAGAAGACAATCCATATACAGATGCATTTTGGAAATGGTTCCCCAAAGCCAAAGACAACATGCACACATTTAGAATTACAGGTGGTGAGCCGTTACTAAGCAAGCACACATTTAAAGTTATAGATCAGTTAATAGCAGAACCTAATCCTGAATTAGAGTTTGCAATTAACAGTAATGGTAATGTACCTGATAAGTTATGGAAAAAGTTTGTAGTAAAGATTAAAGAACTACAGGAAAAGAAATGTGTTAAGAACTTTACGTTATTCACAAGTGCTGAAGCAACTGGTAAACAATGTGAGTTTATTAGAGATGGAATGAACTGGAACCAGTTTAAAAATAATATTACATACTTCCTTGACAATACACCTGATACAAAAGTAACATTCATGAGTGCATTTAATTTATTAAGTGCTCCATCCTTTTTGGGATTCTTAAAATATGTGTTATCACTAAAACGTGAATACAATAGTTGCGACATGCAATATTGGGTAAAGGACGATACAGTAGTTGACTTAGGCAAGTTCTCATCTATTACAAATCCACAAACAACCAGACCCACAAAGAAAAGTTTTAAAAGAGTATACATTGATATACCCTATGTACGTTCGCCAGAGTTTTTAGATGCACGTAACCTAACAAAACAAGTAGTTGAAGATTACCTAGTACCCTGCTTGGACTTCATGGTTAGTAATTGTGTATACCCAGGTTGGAATGAGAACCTAGCGTTTGAGCCTGGTGAAATTGATAAACTTAAACGCATTGTACTTGATCTGGTTATTCATGTACGTTATGATGATAGTCTTACAGTAAAACAGAATAGAAAACGTTTTTATCAGTTTGTAAATGAATACAAGTTACGTAGAGGATATGATTTTGAATCTGTATTCCCTGAGCTAAAAGAATACCTTGCTGTATGTAAGGAGTGTGCAGATGCCTGATAAAATTTTTATCTTTGGTGATAGTTTTATGTATGGTGAAGAGTCACACCAGCATGAGTTTGATGAGGCAGAGTTCCTAAAGGACGCAAGTGATGCAGTGGGTACAAAGATTGAACTTGATCACCATGGCGTTCCAACAAAACCATTTACGGACACACAACGAGACAAATACATAAAATTTATTAATGGCTCTATAAAACGTTCTAGTATCCATCCAAACTACTACAGCATGGGTGCAATACTAGCTCGCAAACTTAATTGTGAATACGATATGCAAGCAACAAGTGGTAACAGTAACAATGCCATTTACAAAACATTTATAGATTGTATACCAAAGATGACATCAGATTCTCTGGTGTTGTTTGGTTTATCAGTACCAAATAGAAAAACTTATTATGAACAGTGGATAGATAGACATCCTGTAAACCACGTTACAAGTTGTTGGTCAGACGTAACAGCAGAACCAGGCTACGGTAAGTTTGAGGAACTTGATCTACTATATGGTGATGATGCAACTGCAAGAGTATTACAGACGTATAGTTTTGTTACTAGTGCAAAAAGTATTAGTCCATGTCCGGTACTGTTTATAGATCCATTTCATAATTTTTGTGATAACAAATACCATCCAGATGTTCCTTGGAACTATGTAAGACGCTGGAGTGATCAATCACAAGAGGACTTAAAAACTTTTAAACAAACTTATCCACACCCAGAACTTTTGTATTGGCTAGAAGAACAATTTAAAAGTCTATTTGTATATGGTATTAGTGAAGTATTTGAAGAAGTTACAGCAGATGGTAACCCCATACAATGTATTAACGGACACTATAGTAAATACACATATGAAAGATATGTTGATAAGGTACTACTAAATGAAATATAAAAAAGAACTAGACTTTGACTTATATGATGTAACTGGTAGATCCTATGGTTTTACTAGTAATAATAACGAAGAAATTATTACAGAATTAAATCGCATACAGGATAAACACAATTTTAAATTTAGAGTAATGTATAAGACTGTACAACAATGTGTTGATATATTTCAATGCTATTTTGTATCCAAAGAAGAATTTACAAATTATTGGTTACCCAAACAATTATCAGAACTATTTAATGTAGAAAGTTTTGATAGTAATGCAAACTATCTAATATCAAAGACAGGAAATTTTTTTATTAATTGGGTATATGATGTACACAGGCTTCATGCTGTAGAAGAGTTTGTAACTCCTGCACATGCACATTGGAGGCAAAGGTGGGATAATAAGTTTCATCCAGGTTATGGCAGATTAAGTCTTGTTGCCTTTGACAAAGGACATATGCCAATGCAAGTAGTATTAAGTGATTATTCAGACTGTTGGGAAAGATTACCTTTACTTACAGATGAACTAATCGCTAATCCAAACCTATACTATACTGGTGTACGTATGAGAACATTTGATCAACCCTATTGGGAAATACGTGAGCTAGATGAAGGATTTGGACATAGGTTTGAACTTCCAGGTTCTATAGAATGCAAATACGTAAATGGTGATTTCTTTATAAACGATAATCATATGTTTACAATAGACAATGATCGTGTAACAATTAGCGAATATAAAGGTGAAATATTTAAATTTGAAAAGATGACAATGTATAAAAACCTAGAGGAGTTTAGACAGGGCAGAACACAGAGGTCCTAATGCTTACACCAGCAAGTAAAAGAATATGTATATGGGCAGTGCCTAGAAGTGGAAGTAGTTTTTTATATACTGGGTTAAAGAAACATTTAAGGAATAATTACAATAATTTTAATACACTATTTAATAATTTACACAGAGGAAGTGAACCATTTAGAACTACTAAAGAAGATTACACTGCTATGCTACAAGCGTTTAAGAGAGAACCAAATTGGTTAGCAAAGTTACACAGTATAGATCTAAGACACTTGCAAGCACATAGTATAGATAAAGTATTTTATGATATGTGTGACTACAATATAGTATTAACAAGAAAAGATTTATTTGAAGCAACATTAAGTTTATGCATTGCAAAACAAAAAAAGCAATTTATTAATAATCAGGATAGCATACCCATAACTATTAGGGAAAGTTTCTTTGAACGTGAGTACGGAGGAACAATAGATAACACAAATAGAATAATAGATTATGTAAAAGCTGATACTGTATTGTACACAGAAGAACTGCCTAGCAATCCCAATAGTATTTGGAGTATGCTTACAGGCACTGAGCCCATTAAGTTAATAGACAATCCAATAGAAATGAGTCCAGACAAACAAAGCGTAGTTACAAACTACGACGAACTAAAAGAGTTATATAATGCGTTGCGTACTAGCAGATAGTGGAATACATGTAAGACCCAATGGCGACATTACAATGTGTTGTGATCAAGCAAGCCTTGGACTAAATGCTAAAGACCATACGCTACAACAAGCATACGCAAGTCCACAGTTTAAACGTGTAAGAGATAACCTAGCAAATGATATTAAAGACTCAAGTTGTAAGATATGTTGGCTAAGTGAGGATGCAGGATTAGATAGTCCTCGCACACGCTTTAGTGCAATGCATGAAGACAGCAATCATCTAAGTCATTGGGATATTAGAGATGATAACCTATGTAACATGGCATGTAGGATATGCGGACCATACAGTAGCAGTATGTGGAATAGTGAGGCTCTTAAACATAAAGAAGACAGTCTATACTATCACATGCCCATAAGCGACACAATAGTTCAAGGCACAAAGACAAACACTATAGAAGCATTTAAGGAAAACCTACAGCATTGTAAATCAGTTTACTTTGCAGGTGGTGAACCACTTATTAATAACACACATTGGGATATATTAAAAACACTTTATGATAATGAGATGTGGGACGTACATGTTAGATACAATACTAATCTAATGAAGACACAGTATAAAGGTATGGACGCTCTGGATATGTGGGAGAAGTTCACTAGGTTAAGTGTTGCTGTAAGCGTGGATGCAGTTGGTGAACTAGCAGAGTATGCAAGAACTGGTACAGTGTGGCAAACACTTGAAAACAATATTAAACGTTTAGCAGAATACCATAGAGTACAGGCAAACATAACCACAAGTATATTAACAATACACGAACTGGATAAAACTATAGAACATCTAAAGCATATAGGTGTTGCAGACATCTACTACTTTAATGTATTACGCACACCAAACTTTTTAAATATTAATCTATTACCAAGTGGATATAAAGAACAATTATTAAAAAAATTAAATTTAGAACAGTTTGAAGATAGCAAGGGCATAGAACACCTACGCAATATACTATTTGAAGAACCAGACAATAAAGAAGAACTAATAGGACAGTTTAAATATTATAATGAGAAGTTGGACGCAGTTCGAGATACAGATTTACGAAGTGTTAATCCTGAATTATATGAGGTAATATATGAAACAAATTAGTTTTAATTTTACAAACACAGAAATATTATTTGATTTAGTCGATGCACCTGTAGCAGATGCATGGTGGCAACAGATGCAATTAAAACAAAGCCGAGAAGAGTTAACACCACGTATAAGTATGGAGCCTGACTTCCCACGCTTTCGTGATATAACAGAGTGCAACACAAACATATTGCACAACGTTAAACAAATGGAACAGTATGATTTTTATTTGGATTGGCCAGAGGATATAGATACAGTTACACAGGAGAAACTTAATACCCTGCATCAACAGTTTCATGCAAAAGAAGAACTGCATAAAGATGAGTTACCACAGTCTGCACATGATACACTACAGCAGATAAACCAATACGTTCACCAGATGGAACAGATCATGTGGAGTAGGATAAATGATCCTGTTAATTATGCTGTACTTGATTTTGGTACACAAGCAACTGAACTTGAGATACAGCGTGATATAGAACTAGAAGAGAGAACTTGGTTTCAGGAAGCATACTATGAACAACAGAATCCTGTGGCTTTGCTGTTGGGGTATGCTACACTGGGCAAGCATCTGGGACATTGTGTATGGACAGATGACGTACAGGTTGTAAAAGATGGTATGCTACGTCCACAGAAACATATATACACACAGGTTTTATTTAGACAACAACCCAGTTTTACGCCACGCACACCATCAGACGTACAACGACACAACCTCGCTCAGTACCAACAGCAGGCTAGATGGATACTCAAAAACAAACTTGAAGCGTATGTATCAGCTGATGATCCTGTACACTGTTACAGTACTGCACCAGTACTTGCTTATGCAAATGCACAACATGCAAATTTAACTGAACAGGATTGGTTTAACGTATGGACAACGCAGACTTGGTTAAGCGTAGATCTTATAACTTAATCTTTATACGATCCTGTATCCATTGTCTAGTGTAGAACCTTACTGCCTTGTGTGAATCCACAGGGCATTCTGCTGTTAACTTATCTAGATCCCAGGTATCACGTAATAGACTAAACTCTATAGCGGGCTTACGCTTATCGCGTGGCACACTTTCATCATATGTAAGTTTATCAGTTCGTATATCCACAAACGGATATTTTGCAGTACAACACAAGCCAGCAGATCTTGCGGCAGTTAATAGACTGGTGTGTCCACACATTGTATGTACTATGGGTGACTTACTAGCAAATTGTTCTAGGTTTCCATACATAATGAACTGTAGTTCTGTTGCTAGAGCATCCATACTATAACTTGAACCCACCACAACTATATCCTGTAGTCCCCAGGTACCCCAGTCCTTTGTGTATAGGGGTTGCACCATTAGCCAATTATTATACAGCGGATAGCCCATAGTCTGTTCGAACTCAACTAGACCAATGTCATTGTACCAGCGTCTTAGGTAATTCAGCATATTACCTGGTGAAAGCAGTACATCATAACGTGTTAGCAAGACTAGGTCATACACAAAGTGGTTAGCGTTCTCATACTCAGTCTTTAGTCTTATGCTGTCGCTCATTGAATAGAATATACCATTGCGAGGACAGTCACGCTCCTTAAAGGTAGCATCCACTGAATCTGGTATTATGTTAACTGATTTAGCTCGCCACTTGTTCCATAGTTTAGATTCTAGATCAGATGCATCCACATACTCAGCGGCATTTTTACCCTGTGCTTCTGCAGATTTTGAAAACTCATAGGTTGCAATACGCTTACTACTACAGAAGAAGTCCACTGTACAGCCCGCGGCATCAGCTATTTGCTGAAAGTAATCTGCTAAGTAGTCACCCGCACGATACTGACCATAGAAACATATGGCTATACGCTGACATTTATGGGCAAATCTTTTCATCTGTTACCTGCATCAATAGATTTGTATGTGTATACTTGTGTATGTTTAGGTTAAGTGCTGGTGGTATCCAACGCCATTCCGGTTCTAAACTGGGTTCTTCTTTTGTAAGCGTGAGCTTTGAACCCTCATACTGTTTGTAAGCCTGTGTGAAACGAGTCATAGCATGTAGTGTACCCCAGAGGAAGTTTAGATCATAGGGTAAGGGCATACCATTCTCACGTTGCCATTCACGATGTTTTGGCCATGCAAAGTACACAGTACGAGCTGAACACGCAGGTTCTGGTTTAGTCTTTAGATCTTCTACCCAGGAACCTTCCGGTATGCTGGTAATACAGTATACAACAGGTTGACTTCGCAACTGCGACCAGGGATCACTGCTCAGGATCTCACAACAGTTCTGATAGTGAGCATACATTAGACTGGCAAAGTTCGTGCTACTCGCATAACGCACCAGTGTATTGCTGGTCCTTTGTACTTGACTTTGTGGATTTACTATGCTATAGTATGGCATAAGTATATTTATAGGAATTAACGCCCATGTTATTACGTGAAGACGACAGAGCTGTTATAGAACAGATCAACGGCACTGTTGTAAAGACATTCAAGCCAGGATATCATCTGGACTGCCATCCACGTATTGGTGTGTTTAGACCTGACTGGTTACACCACGTAAACAAGTTTAGTGATGAATATGCACACTTTCCCAGAGTACTTGAACTAAGCCCTGAACGACTAGTTACAGAATATGTGCCGGGTAATACTATCCGCACACAGCGTACACAGAGCTGGCGACATGATCTAGATACTCAGAGACGATTTTTTTTGAGAATGCAGAGACTATATCATCAGTTTGTGGCTAATCTACTACAGTACAATCACGATAATGGTGTGTACATGGTGCATTCAGATCTAAACCTAAGCAACATGTTTATAGTAAACAATGAAGACTCAAAGTTCAGCAATCGTGTGGTGTGTATAGACATAGACTCAGTGCGTATTAACCATACATATACAGAACACAACTGGCTTAATATACCCAACGCAATGATGCAGGTTACTAGTGATGAGCTTAACATGCACAATCATAGAGAGACCACACAAGCACTT
>VMHT01122386.1_pt1 | contig 70451 bp, 59 predicted proteins | sample 4693611 | NCBI WGS metagenome assembly VMHT01 (sample SAMN12280063, study PRJNA550983) | marine metagenome | isolation source: seawater sampled from same location over 5 years 0.02-0.2 micron viral filtrate | place: USA: collected off the coast of southern California halfway between the port... ...
AAAATTAAATTATGATATTATTAAATATGATGCTGGTGATGTAAGAAATAAAACTATTATAGAAAAAATTACAAAACATAATATGAGTGATAAAAATGTATTAAGTTTATTACAAAAAAAAACTAAAAAAATCGCTATAATAATGGATGAAATTGATGGTATGAACAGTGGTGATAAGGGTGGTATAAATACTCTAATAAAACTTATTAGACCTAAAAAAACAAAGAAACAAAAAAAAGAAGAAACCACAATGATTCCTATTATTTGTATTGGTAATTATCATATTGATAAAAAAATTAAAGAAATGATTAAAATTTGTTCAACTATCGAGCTTAAAACACCTAGTGATGAACAAATTTTTAATTTATTAAATATTTTAATGCCAAAATTAGATATTGATTTAAAAGATAAAATGATTAAATTTATTCAAGGAGATTTACGGAAATTAAAATCAGTTTATGATATTTATAAAAATGGAGAAAGTATTTTAAAAAATCAATTAATACAAAATATGTTTCAAAAAAAAAATTATAATGAAGATGTTAAGGATATTATAAAAAAATTAATTAATAATTATTATCCATTAAACTCTCATATGGAATTAATGAATGAAACTGATAGAACAAGTGTTGGCTTGTTATTTCATGAAAATATAATTGATGTTCTGGAAAAATCTCCAAAAGATGAAACTATACCATTTTATAATGAAATACTTAATAATATTTGTTTTGCTGATTATATCGACAGAATCACATTTCAAAAGCAAATCTGGATATTTAATGAAATGAGCTCTTTAGTAAAAACATTTTATAATAATCATTTATACCATAAAAAATATAAAAATAAAAAAGAATTATATAATCCTACTACTGTTAGATTTACCAAGGTTCTCACAAAATATTCTACTGAATATAATAATAGTTTATTTATACAAAATCTATGTAAGCAGCTAAATATGGATGTTAAGGATATGTTTTCATATTTTTGTTATTTAAAAAATAAATATACATTAGAAGAAATCAATGATATTTTTGAAAGTAATAACTATGAAATCAATAAATTAGACATTAATAGAATTTATAGATTTTTAGATAATATTATTGACCAATAAAAGCATTTAATCCCTTAATAGTTCTTTCTCCATTAAATGTTTCAAATTTTCCTTCATCATTTATTTTTACTACTGTTGGGAATCCTCCAACACCATATTTTTTTAACATTTCCTCACCTGCTTCAGCTCTTTCCATTTTTTTAAGTCTAACAGGTCCTTTATAATTATTAGAAAATTGTTCCCATACTGGTGTAAAATTTTTACAATGACCACATCCATTCATATGAAAGTATATAGCACTAGTGGGATTCTCTAGATTCTCTAAATAACTAAATGTGTAGTTTGAGTAAATAATCATTTTTAAAATATACCTTACAACTACTATTATAACAGCAGCAACTAAAAATTGTTTTAATGCTGACATTTTGTTAAATTTTTTTTTCAAAACTTTTATCCAACCTAACATATAATATTAAGAAATATTATATTTTAATTCTTTCTATATTTTTTTTTAGTTTTTTTACGTTTTCCACCTTTTTTTAATTCATTATCTTTCTTTTTTGTTTTTCGAGCCATATTTCGTCTTACTCTTTCTTTATCAATTTTTCGTCTTACCACTTTTTTTGCCACTTTTTTTGCCACTTTTTTTGCCACTTTTTTTGCCACTTCTTCTGCTACTTCTTCTGCTACTTCTTCTGCTTTTGGTGCTTCAAGTATTTCCGATGCTTTAGCTTCAGGTGCTTCCGGTACTGATTGTTCATCATTATCTTCTTTTTTCTTTGGTTCTTTTTCTGGTTCTTCTTCTTCTTTTTCTGGTTCTTCTTCTGGTTCTTCTTCTGGTTCTTCTTCTTTTTCTGGTTCTTCTACATCTTCTTTTCTTTCAGCCCAATATTTATTATCTATAATTTCTGTAACTAATTTTGTAGTACCTGTTTCTCCTTTAAAAATATTCATTTGCCAAGCTGTATTTTGAATACCTATTGTATTTGCCCATCTTAAATTAAAATCTAAACGATTTCCTGATGCTGTTTTAATAACAATTCTTGTTTTACCTTTTTTATCATTAACCTTTACAATTCCATCATCTTGAACTTTTGATTCTCCTCCTTGTGATTGTTTTATAGGATTTTCAAAACTTTCAGTATATGGCGCACTCATTTTCCATAAAAGTTTGTTTTCATCTCCTGTTTCTTTTCCAAAGTAAAATATAAATCGTTTTCCTGCTTCTCTTCGTCTTATATTTTCAAATAATCTTTCAACTAAAGATAATTTAGCAGGTGTATCGCTTACAAATTTTTTTAGATACTCTAATACACTTTTTTTTGTTATGTCAATAAACCATTTTTCATCCTTACATAAATATAAATTATGGAAAAATTTTAAAACCTTGTATTCATCATCATATTTTTTCTTTTTTGAATATTTTAACCATTTTTTTATTTTTTTTTGTTCCTTTTTTTTCCATTTCATTAAATTTTCATTATCTTCTTCAACTGCTTCTTCAGGTAATTTTATACCATTTAGTTTATCCAATGTATCAATTTCATCCATAGTAATTGAATACTTTTTAAGTAGAGTATTAATAATTTTATTTGATGTTCTAAAAGGAATACCATCAGTTCCCTTAACAAAACAAAAGTAGTCATTTTCACTAATTTCGGGTAAATCAATATCTTTTTCTTCTTTCATTTTTTCTTTTAGTTCTCCCTTCATTAAATAATTATTATAATAATATAACCAATAAGGTTTACTTTTCCAAAATTCAAAAATATCATCATCACCATAACTGACTTGTAGACACAAATATTTTGTTTTAAATTTTCCTTTATATTTACCTTTTTCAATAGGTTCACCAACAATGGGGTTTTTACAATCATATAAGGATAATAATTGAGGTAATTTTTCAGGAATATGATGTTTATATTCGTAATGATAAGTTTTGGCTTCACCTTCTTCAAATTTAACTAAATAATCAAAATCATAATTTCCTTGACCAGCCTGAAGAATTAATTGTGTTTCCTTGATTTTAATATCGGATTTGGGTGTTCCATCTAGGTTAATTAAGCCTTCAAATTTTTTCATAGTTTCTTCCATTTTTCTTATATTAGTCCATGCTAATCTCCAGTCCTCATTATCTAATAATTTTAATTTATCTTCTTCTTCTTTAAGATTAAATAGATGAACAAATAATTTTTCGCGCCATTTATTGTAAGATTCGTTTTCACTTTTGGAACATTTTTTATCAAATAAATTTATAATTATTGGTTTATTTAACCATCCTTTAATTACACTTTCTTTTAAATTATCCATATTAGGTAATTTGGGACATACATTAGTTTTCTGTTTAGATTCGGCCATATATAATATATAATATATTTAATTATAAATTATATCAAATTACGCATTCATATAAAATTCTCTCATTTCTTTATCCTTAATAATTAATTTAGGTTTCATATTAGTTTCTCTTACAAAATTAGGATGACCTGGTAATAGTTTTCTTTTATCAAAAGTATTATCTTGATGAGCAAAAACTAAAATAGATTTTTTAGGATCTAATTGAACTAAAGGAATAGAATAATTTTTTAAAAATTTTTTTTCTTCAGCCAATTCAGCATCATCATCATATCTAGTTTGTTCTAGTAATTTTCTCTTAAAAGCAAATGTTCCAGCTGTAGCATGTTGAGCACCGTAAGGTCCAAATTGATATATTTTATCCAAATCATTAAAGTAAATATATACAATACTACTACCAACAGCCAATGCTTCTGGTCTAGAACGTAATCTATTTACAGCATGATTAACTCTTTCAGGAGGATAATAATCATCATCGTCCATATAAACAATAATTTCTCCTTTTGATTTTTCGTGCATATAATTTCTTTTACGTCCTAGTTTCATTTTTTCTTCGACTCTAAAGTATTTAACACATTCAATATCTTTAAATAAATCTTCTACAGAGTCTTCTCCATCATCAATGACTATCCATTCCATTAATTGTTTTGGATAGGTTTGAGCCTTAAAACATTTTATTAATTGAGGAATAAATTTTCTACGATTATACGTTGGTGTGCATACACTAACAAAAGGCTTACCCATAGCACTAACAACCTTCTTTTTTTTCTTTTTTTTTCCCATATATTCAATATAATGTTAATTTTTTAAATAATATTGAATTATAATACATAATTAAATAAATCTCTAATAGACTTAATAACAACCAAAGAAAGAAGTACAATAACTGGAATAATAGCTGCTTTGTGATTTGCGTTCCATCTATTAATATCTAATCCTATATCAAATGTATTTAAAACTTCATTGAGAGTATAAATAAAAATAAGTAAAAACCAAATATTATTGTATCTTGAAAAATATTTAAAGAAACTACGGACTCTATCATAGTTAGGCATAAATACAATAAGTAAATATACTACTAATGAACCTAATATACCAAATGGAGCACAAAGCCACCATAAGAAAATCATAGGAATCCAGGAATCTGCGTCTTGTCTATAAAATATTCCCCCGATAGAACTTCCCAAATTTAACATTAAATGAAGACAAGTTAGTAATATATAAAATATGGGCATAACAATAACCAATGATAAAAGATCTGCTAGAGATGTTCCAGAACCTTTTTCAGGGGTAAAACCTTTAATCATTTTAATACCCTCCATTAAAATCAATAGTATTGGAATATCTCTAAATGTTTGAAAATAATGACCTATTCCTCTAGAAAACATACTTGGTTGATCCTGCATCTGTTTCAGCCAATCAGGTGGAGGTTTGCCATCACCTGCCCAAGTATCGAAAAATGCTCCTTCTTTAAACCATCTAGTATTATTAGGAGCTTCTCCTGGTTTTAAAGCACCACCTTTTTGTCCTGTAACTCTACCTCCTCCTGCTTGTGTTCTTATTATTTTACCAACTTTTTGTAAAACTTCTGCCAATCCACCATCTTTATTCATATTTGGATAGGGAATATAAGTTTCTATATTTTGAGTTAAATGCATCCATCCTGAAAGAACAAATACCATAACAATTACACTAACAAATTGATTTAAAAATATTTTAACAGTTGCTAATATACTTTCTCCCATTTCCTTTGGTGGTCTTTTTCTTTTATTTTTATATTCTTCTCTCATAGGAAAAATAGAACGAAAACCATCACTAGAAGCAATACGCTGTAAAATATTTTTATCTTTGGAATTTCTTTTTTTTCTTGATAGTTTTCTTTTTACTTTAATACAATCTCCTGTCATCCAATCTTTTTTATATCCTGTCCCACAATCCTTCTTTTCACTTTTTTCTTTTTTTACACATTCACCCAAATAATTTTTTCTATAACCGTCTTTACAAGACTTTTTCTTTCGTCTTCCTGGCATATATATAAATTAAATATTTTAAATATACTTAAAATTTACTTTATAGAATAAATTATAATGAAAATTATTACAACTCCGCAATTAGATTTTCATAATGTGTTGATTCGTCCTAAAAGAACAACAATATCATCTAGAAATCAGGTAGATTTACATAGGGAAATAACTTTTCCACATTCTACTTTAAAATGGAAAGGAGTGCCAATTATAGCAGCAAATATGGATACTACTGGAACATTTAATGTTTATGATGTATTATCTAAACACAAAATGATTACTTGTTTTAATAAATTTTATAGTTTAAAAGATTATAAAGAAAGATTAAAAAATGGTGTGTTAGATCCTGAATATTTTATGATTTCAACAGGTATTAGTGAAAGTGGATTTAGTAATTTACACGATATTATTCAAACAACAAATGCTAAATGGATATGTGTTGATGTCGCTAATGGATATATGGAACAAGTTGTTCTTTTTTGTCAAAAAATGAGAAAATGTTTTCCAGATAAAATTATTGTTGCTGGTAATGTAGCAACTAGAGAAATGGTTGAAGAATTAATTATTAATGGAAAAGTAGATTGTGTAAAAGTAGGTATTGGCCCCGGTTCTGCTTGCTTAACTAGATTAAAAACAGGTGTAGGAGTTCCTCAATTAAGTGCTATTATTGAATGTGCTGATGCTGCTCATGGATGTGGAGGATTTATAATAGGGGATGGTGGTATTACATGTCCTGGAGATATGTCAAAGGCATTTGGTGGAGGAGCAGATTTTGTAATGTGTGGGGGAGTTTTTTCAGGACATTATGAAAATCCAGGAGAAGTTGTTGAAGAAAATGGTCAAAAATACAAAATGTTCTACGGAATGAGTAGTAAATTAGCTATGGAAAAACACTATGGTAAAATGGAAAATTATCGTTCTAGCGAAGGAAGAGTTATAAAGGTTAAACTAAAGGGGTATTTAGAAAATACAGTATTAGATTATTTAGGTGGAATACGTTCTACTTGCGCTTATATTAATGCTCATAAAATAAAACATATGAGCAAATGTGTAACATTTGTTGTTGTAAGCCAGCAATTAAATACACATTTAGTGAAATAATATTATATACACAAATTATATACTATGTTTCAATTAATAATATTAGGATTGTTATTTTTATTTATTGTTCTACATTTTTATACGGATATTACAAATTACTTACATACGGGAAAAGTAATGGAAGGAAATGCTAATGCTTCAGATTTTACTGATGCCGGAAATGCAGCTAATTTAGCTACCGAACAAACTAATTCTTCTTCTAACAATACTACTAATTCTTCTACTAACAATACTACTAATTCTATAGATAATAAATCAAATACTTCTTTACCAGATGGTGTATGCACATACACTGGAGGAAATGACGCTTTTAGAAGTTCTTGCACTTCATATACTGATGAAACTAATTGTATTAACGCCACATATGGCGACAAAAAAAATATATGTGAATGGGCACCTAGTGAATATGTATACAAATCTCCTGAAAATTCTACTTCGAATAAAATATGCTCAGTAAAAGATAAAGCATGTGCTAAAAATTGTGTAAAACCTACAAACTGGAGCGGAAACTGTAGTATTGAATTTGCAAAGAGCAATGGGGAAAAAGTTAAAAATTGTGGTTGGAAATGTAATGAAGATTTAAATGATATATATTCCTGTCAATACCAAACTGATTGTCAAGGTTGTCCTTGTCATGAAGTCTCAAAAGTGACACACGACACCCACTCACCACAAAAAAGATTTGATTTTACTGACCCTAATTGGCGAAATAAACATGCTGAAGCTTCAAAAATGTCTGATTCTAATTATGGTGCTGGTAATTCAATTGATGATTCTATTGATTACAATAAAACATTTTTAGATGAAAATACTGTTAAAAAAGTATTTGAAGATGATAATATTATTCCTAGCGATATGGATTTAAATACCGATAGGTCTCATAATTTTGAGAGAATTGGTAACAATGTAATTAATAAAATTATTACTATACGTAATTTAGATACTCCTATAATTGATGATAGTGATAAGGAATTAATTGGAAGATCTTACAGACAAGTTTATGAAATAAAAAAAGGTAATGATAAATTGGCAATCAAAAGTATCGAAAATAGGTTTAAAAATACTATGTATTCAATACTAACCAAATCTTCCTTGACTGGTGAAAATATTAATTGGGATACACCAAAAACTACTTCCTCGTTAGATTCAACCACTGGAATGTTCAATGACAATAGTAATAAATTTTTTGCTCAAGGTGATTTGGCTAAAAATGATAATAAAAAACCCGAAGATGGATTATGTTTATGGAAAGGATGTGATAAATCTCCCAAAAAACCATATGACTCTATTTGGAGCTTATACTAATTATATAATTTAGTAAAATAAATATATTACTTAATTATATATAAATATGTTTTCATTGGTAAAATTATTTTTAATAATAATGATATTATATACATTTTTTAATTTTTATATGGATTTTAGAAATGTAATGAATGGGGGTAAATTTTTAGAAGGAAACCAAAATATGGGAAATGTTTCAGGTGCTGCTGCTCCTCCTGCTGATGCTACTGGTGCTGCTCCTGCTGATAGTGCTGCTGCTGATGCTGATGCTGATGCTGATGCTGATGCTGTTGCTAGACCAACTCAAGAAGATATAAATAATGCTGTTTCAGCTATTAATGCTAATGATCCTGATGTTAAAAGTCTAACCCAAAATATATTTGATAAATTAAAAGTTTCTTATAATAATGCATTATCAAAAGAAAAATTAAAAGAATTTATTCTACAAATAGATAATGAAAATTTACCACCAGAAGGAATAGAAGCCACAACAGAGTTTTCATTAAATTTAATGGATTTTAATAAAAATGATAAACTTGATTTTAGTGAAATGTTAATATTATTAATGAGTATGAAAGAGAATATGAATGATGATTTTAAGCGTATTCAAAATATTTTTTCACCTTTTTCTTCAAACACTAACAACAACAACAACAACAACAACAACAACAACAACAACAACAATAATTATAACACATTAGCAAATGGAAATATAGTAATACCACCTACAGGCAGTTGTCCAAATGGATGTACTATGGCAACACATGACCATCCCGAATGTGAAAATACATTAGTAAACGGAAAATCATATAGACAGTGCCCCTGGACTAATTTTGATAAAAATGTAGATTGTGGAAAATGTGGAGCAGTTTTACTTCCAAAAAATAATTTTGGATACGCAAGAACACGAGTTGGATATAGTGACATAGCAGGTTTAGAAATAATAGCAAAAAAAATAGAAAGAAAAAGACTTGAATCAAAAAATGAAATAAGAGGAATGGCAACGAAAAGCGAGTTTTTCAACATAGGTAAAGAGTTTTTAAGACAACATGGTGATTTAAAAGGATATAAAGTACCTTCTAATATAACAGTAAAAGAATACACTTTACTAGGTAAAATTCTTTTTATTTACTTATCAAATAAAACAGAAAAAAATAAAAAAATATTAAAAACTTACATTGATTCATTATATTTAGAACATTATTTAAATAAAAAATGTGATGATTGTGAAGGGAACTTAACTAAATCTATTGACAAAGAAACAGAATTTACTCTTGAAGAATTAAAAAAAAGAGATGCGTATGCTTATACAGAAGGAGTAATAGAAGCAGCTAATGATAATAGACTTGGTGGTTCTAGAACACAATACGAAAACAAAACAGCATACAGAAGTAATTACAAACCACAAGATCCTAGAAAATTCCCAAATCCTTATAATTCAATGTGGGACATTTTATAAACTAAAATAATATTTAAAAGATATAAAAAATAAACTAAATTATTAATTAATAATGGACAATTTTGTTATAAGAAAAAATACGAAACCATTAAGTAATAATAAACCTATTAATATTTATACAGATGGAGCTTGTACTAATAATGGAAAAACAGATGCTAGAGCAGGATTTGGTATTTGGTTTGGAGAAAACGATGACAGAAATACTAGTGAATCTTTTACAGGACAACAAACTAACAATAGAGCAGAATTATTAGCAATAATAAAAGCATTAACTATTGTTAGAGAAGAAATAGAAAAAGGTCAAAAAATTAATATTTACACTGACTCAACATATTCTATAAGATGCTGCACAACTTATGGAGAAAGGATGTCAAAAAAGGGATGGCAAAATAAAGGCACCGATATTCCAAATAGAGAATTAGTTGAAGTATCTTATAATTTTTGTAAAAAATATTCAAATGTTGATTTTATCCATGTTGCTGCTCATACAGGTTTAACTGATAAACACTCTATTGGTAATGACCATGCTGATAGACTTGCTAATCTAGCTATTGGAATTGAATCTTGTCCATATCAACGTATTAAAAGTAAAATTTATTTAAATGTTCCATATGATGAAAAAGATGAAGCAAAAAAAATGGGAGCAAAATGGGATAAAAGTAAAAAAAGGTGGTATATTACACCAAAAAATAAGTTTAAGGTACAAATGATGGGAAGATGGGGGTTAGAAAATTGAAAGATAATATTAAATATATATTTCAGTATTTATTATAATGACTAAACACAAGAAACCCCTTGATTGTTTGAAGTGGCGAAAAATTGTTTTGAATAAAGGTGAATTTGAAAAACGATATGGAATGAAAGGATGTTGGGTAAGAGCAAATCCTGATGAATGGAATATTATAACTGAATTTGTCCCTGAAAACCAACGTATTAAATATGGTGCTCCTCTTTATATAAGTGAAGCGTATAGAGCTTATCCTGGTCAGCAACGTATGTCATGGCGTGATATTACTATTCCTTCAAAAAATCATCCTTTGGTTGAAAAAGGAATGGCTTATTGGATGAATGAGATGTACATTATAACAGGATATTCATTAAAAAGTAATCAAAAAATTTACTTGCCAATATTTCAAATTGAAAGAGAAAAGATTAATTTTAGATTAAGAGATGAAATTAGAAAATTTGCAAAATTTTACACAGCACACAAAAGACAAGTGATGTATTATGAAACATTAATGGATATTGAAGAATTAAAAATGTTACCTGAATCTATTATTATGAAAATTGCTCATTTGACATATGATCCATTTTCATATTTGAAATTATAAAATTGAATATTTAATAAATATTTTTATTTTAATAAATCAAAAATAATGGGTAATTATATTGATAAAATTACAGCTTTTACCGCTTTACATACCATTATTCAATCTATTTTGAAGTTATTGACAAATTATAAAAATAATAATAAAAAAGAAATACTAGTAGATGAAACGATAGAATGGGGACAATTTATAGAACTAGAAGATTTATATAAATATAATAGAGATAAGATATTATGACTGATTAATATGAATTGGTTTAAATCGCCACCGCCACCGCCACCGCCACCTCCTCAAAAAGATAATAGCTTACTTTTTTTAATTATTTTTATTTTGTTTGTTTATGTTGCTAATAAAAAAGGATGGGGTAAATATGATGTAAAATTAATTAAAAAAAATGAAAAAGACCCATTAGATAAAATTATAGGTTTAGAATCAGTAAAAGATGAAATAAAATATTATATGGATTTTATTAAAAACAAAGATAAATATGATAAATGGGGTGTAAAACTTCCTAAGGGTATTTTATTAGCTGGACCTCCAGGAACTGGTAAAACTTTATTAGTAAAAGCTTTATCAGAAAAATTAGATATACCTTTAATTACAGCATCGGGTTCAGAATTTATAGAAATGTATGTAGGAGTAGGAGCTAAAAGAGTAAGAGAATTATTTGAAAAAGCTAAAGAAGAAGAAGAATGTATTATATTTATTGACGAAATAGATGCGGTTGGAACAAAAAGAGAATTAGGTAGTAATTCAGAAAGAGCATCCACGGTTAATCAATTACTAACTGAAATGGATGGATTTGAAAAAACACATAATGTAATTGTTTTCGCAGCAACAAATTTGATAAAATTTTTAGACCCAGCATTAACACGTTCAGGAAGATTTGATAAAAAAGTTTTTTTTGACTTGCCAAATAGTGAAGAAAGAGAAAAATTATGTCAACTTTATTTTGAAAATATGATATTACCAACAACAATTTCTTTTTCTATTTTATCTGATAGAACAGCTGGATTATCAGGAGCTGATATAGCAAATATAGCAAATATATCTAAAATTAATGCTATACAAAATAATAACGATAAAAATAAATTAACAAATGATAATATTCAAAATGCTATAGATGAGGTTATGATTGGTAGAGAAAAAAGAGAAAGAATTATGTCTCCTGAAGAAAGAAAAAGAGTTAGTTACCATGAAGCAGGACATTGTTTAATAGGATTTATTTTAAAATATACAGAACAACCTATAAAAGTTAGTATTATTCCTAGAGGAGAAGCAGCATTAGGTTTTAGTCAGCAAAAACCTATAAATAAAAAATTAATGACAGAACAGGAAATTTTATGTAGAATATCCGTATTATTAGCAGGAAGATGTGCTGAATTAATTATATATAATAATGTTTCTACTGGAGCAAGTGATGATATAGAAAAAGTATCTACTCTAATTACTAATTATACTAACTCTTGGGGAATGAACAAAGAAATAGGTCCATTAAATCCAAATGCTATGGGACTATTAGGTGATAAATTATCTTCACAAGCCACAAAAAAATGTAAGGAAATTATCAATAATATTGAAAAACAAACATTAGAATTACTTAAAATAAATAAAAAACATATAGAATCATTAGCTGAAGATTTATTAAAAAATGAAACAATTAATTACAATAGAATTAAATCATTAATTCCGGAAGAATTGGAAAATAGTAAAGAAATTAAATTGCCTGAGGTTGATCCCAAGGAGGAAGTTCTTCTGTAGCTTGATATATTGAACTCTGACCATTATTTTCTTCTTCATCTTCTTCATCTTCTTCATCTTCTTCTTCACTTTCTCCTTCGTCATATTCAGTCCAACTCCACTCTCTTCTATAAAAAGCTTGAATTAAATTTCTTCCTGGAATATTAGCTTTCCTTTGTTTTGTAAAACTCCAACCATAACCGGCTTTATGATTTTCTTCGAAATTAACTTGGTCAATTGGATGATAAAATGAACAACAAGCCCATTGATATATATTTTTTTCATCTTCTTTTGGTTCTGAGGGATTATTTACGTCAAATCCCTTTAATTTATCTTGTAATTTTTTTTCAATATCATCTATAACATCATTATTAAAATTATCGTAAAATAAATCAAATGACGGTATTCCACCCAATTTTATGGAAATTTCATTTATAGATTCTAGATTATTATAAACACTTGTTTCATATCTACCTGTTTTTAAATAAGTATCATAATGTGGAACTTTTCCTTTTTCTAAAAAGAATATTAGTAAATACCAATCTTTAGCACAAATATTTAACTCACTTAAAATTGTTAAATAACCCTTATTATCAATTTCAATACCAAAATCTCCATATGGACTATTATCACTTAACCCAAATAACATTTTGAATACATCAGCTCCTTCTAACCTAGGATTATTTTTAAGTTTAACAGAATCAATTAACACTAATCTATCTACACAATCTTTTGCTTTTAAAATATTATTATCAGTTTCTAAAATACAAATTATATCGTCAAGACATTTGTAAACTTCCATTTTTATAATTGAATTAATATAGTTTTATATTAGTTCAATTTTTAATTAAAAAAATTAAATAATTTCTTTGAAAAAATACCATCACTCAAATAATGAATTCCTGCCTTTAATCTACATTCATCACATTTATCTGCTATGTCTTTAAATAATTCTTTTTTTTCAGGATATTTTTTTGATAAATATTTTGACACTAATAATGCTTGATATGCGTGTCCTGCTGGATAACTAGGTGTTTGTGATGTTTTTGTGCTTAATGGATTTATATTTTTATCTATTTGATATGGTCGTCTTCTATTTATTAAGTATTTAAAAAATAAAATAATATAATTTTGACTAAGACTTACTCTAAGTAATTCTTCTTTACTTTCACTAACATAAGGTAAAAAAGCATAAATTACAGAATCATTTGTTTTAAAAAATAAATCTTTCTGTTCTGTTGTTATGTCTTTCATTTTTTTTTTAAAACTAATAAATCTTTTTCATTATTTGGATAAATAGGTATTGTTGGGTAATAACTATAATATCCTTTTAAAAAATTTGTATAAATTAAATATATTAGTAAAATAAAAACTATTTTTTTAATATTAATTTTCATTTAATATTAAATGCTATAATTTAATATTAATTTTCATTTAATATTAAATGCTATAATTTTATTTGAATAACATCTTTTTACGTTCCTCAAATGTTTTTTTCTTGCTTCTTTTACCCAAAAACTTAAAATATTTATTAGCTAAATTAAATCTTTCTTTTACCTTTTTAGCTTTTGGATATTTTGTTTTTTTATGTTTTAGCATTGCTTCTAATCTTACTTTCATTATCATACCAACTTGCCATATTCTTTTATGAGGATATTTTTTGGTTTTATATAATCTTTCCAGGGTTTTTATTGTATCCCTAACATCTTTTACTGTTGTATATTTTATAGGAATAGTATCACTTGGATTTTTATCAATATAAACATCAAATGATTTTTTTGGGTTATTTGGATTGTATAAGAATTGTTTTTTATTTTTACGTGTCTTTTTTTTACGACGTTTTCCACCACCTTGTCCATCTTGTGTTTTTTGAGCTACTAATATTAGATTATCTAATAGATGCACAAAACGTGGGTCACCATCTCGAGCTAATCTTATAACCAATCGCTCCCATATCACATTTCTTCCTTGACTATGGACACCTGCTATGTTTCTAAGCATATCAGCAGCTTGTTGTAAAGTGAGTGATTGAGTTTTTTCTTCTCGTTCATCACCATTTCCTCCTTTTTGTCCACATATATTTTTAGTTTTACCTAAACCATATTTTCTATCCATATAACGCATATCATGAGTTATTTTTTTACATTCCTTAACTTTTTTGTTTTTTCTGTAAATTCTTAAAATATTGAAACGCCCTTTTTTTGCTACTGCTGCTCTTTTCTTAGTTTTACCTGTTTTTTTTGATTCCATATTAACACCTTCGTGAATTGCTAATTTTCTTTTTCTAAATGGGTCCTTTAATCTATAATGATGCTTTTTATTTTTATAACTAATTTTTCTTAATTTGGGTAATTTTCTGGTTTTTGCCATATTAATATTTATTTAGATTTTCTTCTACGCGTTTTTTTTCTTTTTCTTCGTCTTTTTTTAAAAGTTTTTCTTTTACCACCCATAATAGAACATCTACCTCTGGCTCCTCTAGGAGGACCAACACAATGCTTGCGTTTTGTCTTAACTATTTTTCTTTTTTTCTTTTTTTCTTTTTTTGAATTAAAACATTCAGCTATAAATTCCTTACCACTATGAGGATAAGCTAGTGTTTCTCCTGTATGTTGTCCATATACATAGTCAATTAAATCACATAAAATACCTTTAATATAATTATCACCATTTTTTACAGCTAAATTAATTTTATGTCTTAGTTTTAAAATAAGTTCTTTTGATAGAGTATAGTATATTTTCTTTTTTTCTCTTTTATTTTTATTCTTTTTATTTCTTTTTTTCTTTTTAAATCCTTCATCTCTGGTTATTTGAGAAATACCTAATTGATTAGAATAACCATTTCTAATAGTATCAGTAAATGGAGTAGATATAGATTTTATATAAAATTGCATATCTTCAATTATTTTTTCTCTATCACTTTCTGTATTGGCTCTATTCAACCATAAAGGATAAAATGTTAAAAATCCATTCATTAATTTATAATTATCTTGTCTTTCAGCATCATCCATCATTCCCCAAACAGTATCCTGCTCAGGAAAGGGCATAAGTCTTCTTCTTTTTCTACTTTGTGAATCTTTAAACTGTTGTAATCTAAACTTGCCGTTATGATATATTCTTATTCTTTTAACAAACATATCAAAAGTATTTTTCCAAAAATTAATAGAATTAGCATTGGTAGAATATTCACCTTCTCTAGACCATTTACCATTTTCACCACGACGTAATCGAGCATGTTTGCTTCTAAAATCTTGAGAAACAGGAGAACAATTAGCAATATAAAATTCAAAATTATTATTTAAACCTAATCTGTTTCTAATATGACTGACAATAATATCCATAGGGATTTCTTTTGCTTCACCAGTAACAGGATTTAAAAAAAATGTGTCGGTAGATGAATAAATAGGTTGTCCCCAAGATTTACCAGATTCAGTAATCCATATTCCAAATTCATTTCTGGATTCGGCAGTATCAAAATCAGTTTCCAATCTTTCATTTGTGATTAAATCACCAGGTTGAAATAATTGAAGCATTTTATTAAATATAGCTCTAGATCTATTATTAGTTTGTGTTTCAGGGTCAATACTTCCCTGGTCTTGGATTGCGGAAGCCTGATAGCCATTAATACTTAGAGTAGTTGAACTCAAAAAATTTCCAATCCAATGTTCTATAGGTTGAGCAAAAAATTTTCGTAATTCTGTATTAAGATCTATATGACTCATAAATACATGTCCAGGTGGAACCATTCTAAAAATCTTAGTATTTTCAGGAACAGTAAAAAAATTAGGGTGTTTTATTCCATCCTTGTCTCCTGTATGAACGTAACCTATATCTTTAGATTCATCACTAGCTCTTATACCTTGTCCATGTAAAACAATATATATTTTATAAGTTTTTGTCATATATATATTAAGTTTATATAAATAAATATATGACTGAGATTATCTAGCATGTAATAATCCGATTTTACCACTTTGAATAATCATAACATTGTATCTTTCTTCAAATATTTTTAAATCAAAACTATATTCATTTAAATTTGATGATTTTTTTCTAAATCCAACAGCATTACCCTCACTATCACAAATATATTCAACATTATTACCTTCATTATCAATAGGTGGTTCAATAGTATTAAATTCAAAGAAAACTTTTTTAAATTTATTTACATTCATAGCACCACTGGGTTGATATTTTTTTCTATTACTATCTAAACAAAAATTGTAACAATATAATCCATCTTTAGCTCCACCAGCTGTTCTCATATATTTTTCCATATATTCATAAACACCAGAAGGAAAAACAGATTCTCTATATACACCATCCATTGTAATACCTAAGTCTAACATAATTTTTTTTAAATTAACAGGATATTGTGTTCCATCACTATTCACAATATTGCCAGTAATATAAAAATCCACTGGATTAGGAAGAGATGGTTCATGAAACAGTTCTAATGTTTTAGGTATGACATTTCTATAAGGCCAATTTGTGTAATTAGTCCATTCATTTCTTAAAAAAGCATCACTTCTTCTAAATCTCCACATATAATTACTTACCATATCTTTACTTTCAATTTCAACAATTTTAGAACCATTTACATCCAAATAATCATATTCATAAATTTGTTTTATTAAAATTTTATGGTCTTTACCGGCAAATATTCTTCTTTCATCATTAGATAAAAAAGCATAGGTTCCAACTAAATGAGGGTCAGATTTCCAATCAATAAAATTTTGATTATATAAAAGTGTATTTGCTGAAGCATCTTTAGGAGGTTGTAAAAATCTCCATAATTGATGGTCTAAAATATTTTTATTAGGTTGAATTCTATAAGATAATCCAGATTGTTCATCTGGTTCAGCATTAATATTATTAATAGTATATAAATCCATAAGAGGTTTTAAAATAATTTTAATTGTAATTTCTTGATATTGAAGTGCTACTAATGGTAATGCCGTTTTACTATTTTCACAAAAAAATGCATCTAATGGAATGTATAATTGTCTTCCTCTTATTGAAGGTTCTATAGAATATTCATCCGTAGTCCACTGAACATTAGGATATGTATTAATATTTCCATTAGAATTAGCAGGATCATTTATATCTGATATATTTCCAGTCATTCTATTCCATAAATTTTTCTTTTCTTCAGAAAAATCTCTTTCTTTTAGACAGCTCAAATATTCTCCGCTATATTTAGATAGACTTACTCCTCCACTATATATTTCTATTTCTTCAATCATTGTTGTTCCTATTTCTTCAATCCATCTAAATTCATATGGAACAAAATGATGACCGTTTTTTTTCTGCACATTTTCCTCAGACTGAAAATTATAAAAAGGACTATATATGTCTGGTAAATTAAAAACAAAATATGTATCCATTAATAATTCAGAATATCTTGGAATTTTAAACTGTAAAATTGTATTTGTTTTATCATTTAATATTTTAGTTCCTTCGAAATCTATTCTAAAACGTTGTAATCCAAAATTTGTATATTTTTGATAAGTAGCATTAAAAAAAGTTTTTTTTGGATTACCATTAAATAATAAATTTTCACTTCCATAAGCCACTAGATTCATTAATCCTCCAGTCATTTAAAATAATATGATATAAAATTTTTAAATATAAGATTATTTAAATATTTAGCATTACAAAAATTTATTATTGTATTATAAATATATATATATATATAAGATGGCTACTGTAATCGCAATAAATAATGTACCAACTATAGGGTTTAATACAACACAAATTAATGAAGATATAGATGCTGCCAAAGAAGAATTTATGAAAACAATAAATGATAAATCTAAATGGGCTGCTTTATTTTTATTTTGTGTATCATTTTTTTTAATATGGGTAATTATTTACTATATATATAGCAAACTATCCTTAGAATCTTACAATAATAAAGTAATGAAAAATTTTTATAAATCACTAGGAGGAAGTAAAATATCAGAAATAAATGGATGCAGTGATAATGGAATTAATTGTGAATCAGGCAGGCATACCGATAAATTAAATGGAGAAAGACCAAAATTACGAGATTTTTATGTTATGAGTAGTTATAATTCATGCTGTGGAGGTAATACTAAAAAAGATTGGGTTAGTTTAAAACCACTTGAAGAAGTTATAGCACAAGGCGTGAGATTTTTAGATTTTGAAATTTATTCTACAGGAGGAAAACCTATTGTCGCTGCTGGTCCAGAAGCGAACACTAATGGTAAATATTGTATAAAAGGAACTTATAATCATTTAGAATTTAATACTGTTATGCAGAAAGTTAATAATACTGCTTTTGTTTTACCATCAAATAAAAATGATCCATTATTTTTAAATTTTAGAATTAAGACTAATAATAAATCTATTTACCAAAAAATGTATGATACAATAACTAAAATATTTGCTGGAGATGGATTAAATAGATTACTTCCAGAAAAACTACGATTTGATGGACAAAAATTAGAATCATCTAGTGATAATAGTATTTCTAATACTCCCTTATATTTATTAAAAAATAAAGTTATTATTTGTGTAAATGATATTAATCATAATTATCTTGGAAATCCATTTGAAGAATTAATAAGTTTATCTGATAAAAATAAAGAAGGTATTGGAATGCCTTATGTTCATTCATATAGAAATTTTGAACTTAAAGATGCTTATGATCCTGAGTCAATTATAGAAGAAAATAAAAAATATTTAGGTATTTCTTATCCAGATTTTACCAATGTTTCATCAAATTCATCATCTGCTTTACATCATACATATGGTGTTCAATTTGTTACTATGAATTTTAGCGTTATTGATGGTAATTTAAAACACTATTTAAATTTCTTTAATGAATATGGTTCCGCATTCAGATTAAAACCTAAAAAATTAAGATACATACCTATTACTATTAATAAACCACCACAACAAAATAAAGAATTTAGTTTTGAACCTAAAACAGCCGATGTATTAGGTGGAGAAGGTAAAATATCATTAGGTTAAATTTATTTAATATATATTTTTTAATATAATTATATATTAATACTAAATGGAATGCGATAAAAAAATGTCATTTGAAGAATGTGAACTAGCTATTTTACGTTCTGCTGTTGATAAAATAGAAAAACAAACTGGTAAAAAAAAAATACAAAACCCAGAAGTTAAGGAAATTATTGAAATAGTTGAATCATTTTTAAAAAAAACTAAAAGAATTTGTTATGGAGGAACTGCTATTAATAATATACTACCTATTCATGACCAATTTTATGATAAATCTGTAGAATTACCTGATTATGATTTTTTCTCTCCTAATCCATTAAAAGATGCTAAAAAATTAGCTGATATATATTTTAAAAAAGGATTTGATGAAGTTGAAGCTAAATCTGGTGTTCATCCTGGAACATTTAAGGTCTATGTTAATTTTATGCCTGTTGCTGATATCACTTATTTAGTTCCAGAATTATATCAAAATATTCTCAAAAAATCTTTACTTGTAAGTGGTATTCATTATTGTCCTCCTGACTATCTAAGAATGGCTATGTATTTAGAATTAAGTCGTCCAGCCGGTGATATAGGAAGATGGGAAAAAGTATTAAAAAGATTAACTCTTCTTAATAAACATTATCCTTTAAAGGGTAAAAATTGTAAAGTTGAAGATATTCAACGTTTATTTCAATATGGAACTAAAGAAGAATTAATTAAAAAAGGTGGGGGACAACTTAGAGTTCCTGATGAATTTACAAAAGAAGAAGAAATGTTAGAAAATATTGAAGAAAAAATTTTTAATATTACAAAGGATACTTTAATTGGTCAAGGGTGCGTTTTTTTTGGCGCATTTGCTAATCGTCTATATTTAAAAAATCTAGATAATTTAAAGAAAAAAAGAATACCTAGAGTTCCTGATTTTGATGTTTTATCTGAAGAACCTGAAACATCTGCTAGAATTTTAAAAGAAAGATTGCTAGATGCTAATATTAAAAATGTTAATATTACAAAAAAAACAGGTATCGGTGAAATAATAGCACCACATTATGAAGTCAGTGTTGGACCTGAAACTGTTGTATTTATATATGAACCATTAGCATGTCATAGTTTTAATGAAATTAATATGAAAAATCAAAAAATTAGAATTGCTACTCTAGATACTATGCTTAGTTTTTATTTAGCTTTTATTTTTGTTGATAGACCTTATTACAATGTTAATCGTATATTGTGTATGAGTCAATTTCTTTTTAAAATACAGGAAAAAAATAGATTAAGACAAAAAGGATTATTAAGGAGATTTAGTCCTGATTGTTATGGTGTTCAATCCACATTAGAAAAAATGCGTGAAGAAAAAGCTGAAATGTATAGAAAATTAAAAAACAATAGAGATTCAAAGAATTGGGAGTGGTATTTTTTAAGATATATACCATCAGAACATTATCATAAAAATGGTAAAAAGAAAAAAGAAAAAAATAAAAGTAAAAATAAAAATAAAAGTAAAAATAAAAGTAAAAGTAAAAGTAAAAGTAAAAATAAAGCTAAAAATAAAAAACCTAAAATTAAAAGAAAAAAAACTAGAAAAAAATCTAAAGGAATAATTAGCAGACTTATAAGTGGAGGTAAAAGATTTACTAGAAAAAAATTATAATTATATAATATAAATGCTATTACTAATTGGTAAAATTTTATTACTGCTAATATTTTTTTCTTCAGGTATTAGTAAAATTCAAAATTTCAAAGGAACAGTTTCTGGATTTAAAAATGTTTTTATTAAAAAATTACCTAATTTTATTTACAGTCTTATTATATTTTTGGTTATAGTCTTAGAAATTATAGGACCTATTATAATAATTTATAATTCACAAACTAATCAATTATCTGAATTATCATATTATTCTTCTATTTCTCTTGCCATATTTACAATATTGGCAACATATCTATATCATAATCCTATAACACAAAAAGGTCAAATGTATTACTTTATGAAAAATGTTTCTATTATTGGTGGATTATTGATTTTAGCATCAATCGTTTAATTTTTTTATTATCTAATATTATATGAATTACTATAAACTTATAATATTAACATTCACAATAACAGCATTATGGGATGTTTGTTTAAGATTTATGGCATTAAATTATGAAAAATTACCAAAAATTATTAATTCAATGATGCCTTTTATTAAAGATTTAAAACCATATTTCCAAAAACATACTCTACTTGCCGCAGCATTAATAGCCGGATTTGTCGGTGCTACAACACAGCCTATTATCTTAAAGATAACACCATTTCCTAAGAATATTAAAAATATTTCTTATGTCTTTTTATTTTTGTTAGTTTCCTTTATAATTAGTGCGTTATATGGATTTATAATGAAATGGAGTGGATTATTTCCAAGACTTCAAGAGCATTACTATGATAAATTAGGAATTATTAGAAGTATGTATCACGATGGAATATCTGGGTTAATTGTTCAAATTACCATGCTTATTATTTTAAATTTAAGTAAATTAATATAACTTTATATATATATATATATGAGTTATAGTTTTGGAGTTCCTTCTTTGATTATATGGTTATCACATATTACTTTCGGTCTTTATTTTATTTATCTCGGTTACAAAATGATAAACTATCCTAGATTGAAAATAGATGGATTAACTATTTTAGTAGTAGGTGCTCTTATGACAGCCTATCATGCACATTTATGGTATTATAATAAAAATCATAAATCAAAAAATGAGTAAAATATAAAATTAAATATTATTTATTATTATTAATATGGATAATAATAATAAATTAGATAGTATTAAAAAATTATTAATTATTTTAAATAATAATTTGGAAAAAACAAATGAAAAAATAGATAATTTAGAATTAAAAATAGATAAATTAAATAAATCGGTAAATGAAGAATTATATGAAGAATGTAAAAAGATGGGAAGTCATATTGATTTTGTTGAAACGGTTTATGATAATGTAAAACATCCTTTAGGATATATTTGTAATAAAGTTAAATATTTAACAGGTAATAGTGAAGAAACATATTCCTTAACAGACTTAAGTCAAAATATTGTTTTATAATTATCCTGGTAATAAATTATTCATAATCATCCTAACATGCCATATGGATTTTTTATCACATTCTTCACATAAATTTTTTCTTAATAAATAAATCTTTTTACAATTTTTGGTTTTATTTTTAAATATTTCATAATATTCTTTATTTATGATGAAATTTATATTTTTTTTACAAAAAGGTAAATAATAACAAATTAAATAATTTAATTCATTAGGTAAATTATTCATATAATATATCTAATTTTATTATTTTCTATTTTTTAATTCTTTATAAAAATCTTTTTTTTTTAATTTATAAGCCCAATGTTGTAATGTCTGACGAATTGCTGGACTTACTGTATAATTATCCCAATCTTTTTTTGTTCCTTTTTTCATTATCTGTGTGACTAACCACTTTCTAAATCTACCCTTTGGACCTGCTAATTGAAGCCATCTTTTAATTTGTCTATCATCATCTTTACTTCTTCTTCCTGTATAAAATTCACAATACCACTGCATCCATCCATAAGGGTCCTGTTTGTTTATCCAATTTTTTCCTTCCCAAAATTCTAATGTTGTACCTACTTTTTTTCCATATTTATTAATTTTTACATCATATTTTTCAAAAGGTTTTGTAAGATATTCTTCTGGAATTCCTTTCCACCAAGAACTTGGAAATTTTTTATGTTTATTTCTTAATATTGTATCATAAAATTTTGACTTTATAGGTCTCCAATATGTTCCGCCAAAACTACCTAATTTAAAAATTTGTCGAGGAGATAAATTTGGTCTAAATTCCGGATGGTCGCTAAAAAATATTTCTCCACTTACTCTTTTAGGTTTTATCATTTTTTTCTTTCTTGTTTTATTTAATTTTTTACTTCTATATTTTTTACTTTTCATATATAAATATTTCTATAATAATTTAATCTAATATTTAAATATATGGTTCATTTATCAAATCCAACAACAATTGTAATTATGTCTTTTTACTCTTTATTAACTTTTTTTATTGGTCCATTAATAACTAGACCTTTTATGAATGATCATCCAGACCAATGTATTGCTGGATTTTTATTAGGTTTTACTATCAGTGTATTTTTATGGATGAAATTTGGCAGACATTATGCTAAATAATTATTTACATTTTTTAGATAAACCTATAACTCCGCAACATAATCTTTTTCCAGCATTACCTGTTATTAAAGATTCATCATTTCCTCCTTGTCCCAAATCATCTTCATCCTCATGAATAACTATACATCTACCTATAATACAACATTTACTTTTCATATTTAATGAAATTAAATTATCATTAATTATACCTTTAGCTACATTATTTTTTGAAATTATATTTCCCAAATCTCCTACATGTCTTTCCTTACTTTTTAAACCTCCATGATTACAATTAAAAGGATTGAAATGAGCACACGAACTCATACAGCCATCAGTTAAATCACCATATTGATGTATATGAAAGCCGTGTTTTCCATCCTTTAATCCTTTAATTTCATATTCTATTTTTATTTTATTATTTTTTTCAGTAAATTTTATAATACCTGTTATATTTTCTTTGTTATTATGTATTACACAAATAGCATTTATTTTTTTTGACTTTTTATTTTTTTTTGATTTTCTAATTTTTCGTGTTTTCATTTATATAAAATAATATAAAAATTGAAATAATATTTAAAAATTACTTGATAAGATATTAATCATAATATGTTTAGAGAAATTATACGAAAAATATCATACAAATCAAATAGCAAAATTATGCTAGGTAGATGGAGAAATATTAGTCCTGAAATAAGTAAAAACTATAATGATAATATTCATTTTAATATTGATTCGGCAAATCATGACCATTGTGGTAGTGAACTTTGTAATAAAATTAAAGTAAAAAAAAATAATATTATTTTTAAAGAAGAAGAAATGTTTCCATATATTTTATAATCAATCCACACAACCATTTGTTTTTAAAAGATTATCTACTTCTTTAATACAATCTTGAGCATAAGTTTTATAAATATCAGGATAAAAAGAGTGTATAGTCCCTTTAAAGGAATATTTAATTAATAAAAACGATAAATATAATGAAAATCTTAGATGTTGTGTATAAGTCATACATACATTTTTGGGATGTTCAAATATAAATTCCATTATTTCATCAAAGTTTTTTATTAAATTACTCATTTAATAAAAAAATATAATTTTTTTTTATAAATTTTAACTTAACATATTTTACAGTTTAAGTAAGGATATTTTTCATATAATTTTTGTATTGCTAATTCTTTACATTTTGCTTCAATCATTATATCAAAATTTACATTGTATTTTTCTGGAATTTCTAATAAATATTGTGGTATTTCTTTGATATAATCTGAATGATGACCACAACGACCCAATCCCTGTTCGCTAACATGAAATTTTGGTTTTATACCTCTTTTTTTCCAAGTTTCTAAAATAAGTGGTATGTAAAAGCTTGCTTCTTCGAATTCCTCATCAGGATGTAATAATTTGTAACATTCAAAATGATGTGTATCGAATACTATTGGAATATTAATTTTTTCAGATACTTCTAAACAATCTTTTATTGAAAATGATTTTTCACAGTTTTCTAATACTAATCTTTTTTTTACATTTTCAGGTAATTCTTGAAATTGTTCACACCATCTTATCTTTGTTTTTTCCTTATCTCCATACATTCCTCCACCATGAACTACCATTACTGAATTATTATCTAATCCCATTAAATCTAAAACATCCGCATGATACTTTAAATCATTACATGTTTGTAGAAATGTTTTTCTATTTGGTGTTCCTACTACATTATATTGACCTGGATGAAATGTTAATCTTTGATTAAGTTGTTTTGATTTTTCCCCTATTTGTTTTAATAAATCAATAGCAAAATCAAAACTATATTCTTCTACTCTAGGATTTGATTTATGAGGAAACATTTCACTACTTAATCGATATACTTTTATTCCATTTTCTTCATTCCAATCCATTATTTTTAATACATCTTTTAAATTTTGAATTATTTTTTGTTTTAAACAAATAATACCTTTTTGCTTAATTGTTCTTATTATCATTTTTCTAGAAGCAAATATTGATGGATTTTGTGCTCTTAATGTCATATTCAAACAGCAAAGACCTAGTTGAATTGATTTATTTTCGCTCATATTTTAATTGTTCTGTTTTCTAATTTGTAAAAAAAATATTTAAATTTTATTCAATTTTCTAATATTTGTTGTTATGTCTCTTTTTTATTCTTGATTTTTTTACTTTCTTTTTCATTTTTTTTCTTCCATATTTACAATACTGTCTTTGCGAGAATCCCTTTGGTTTTCTACAATTTATGCTTTTTTTATACTTTTTACTCCATCCTCCTCCTATTTTTATTTTTTTTACACGACGAGTCCCTTTATTATATTTTATCATAGATTTTTTTGCTAATCTTAAAGCTTTACTATTTTTTTTACACTCTTCTTTTAAAATATGAAAATCTACAGCAGATGCTTTACCACCTGTTATAGCACTTGCCATTCTAGCATATCCCCACGAATGTCCTGTTTGATTAGGACGACTTCCACTTGAATAATAAGCTCCCTGTCCTTTCTGAACCATTCTTCTTAAACCTTTTATACTACATTTTGTTTTCTTTGCTAATTTTGCTGTCGGTTTTATATTATTTACCTTGTACATTTTTCTAGCTTTTTTTATATGTGGTGAAACCTTCGATTTAAATGATTTTACTTTTTTTCTAGTATGATATTTGCCTTTCTTATAATTTTTACGAGATTTCAATAATTGTTTTTTTTGTCGTTTTTTATCTTTTTTTGTTAAATTTCTTGGAACATATCTTTGTGGAACATTTACCATATATTATATATTATTATTTAATTTTCAAAATAGGAATATTTTTTATAAACGGGATTTTTGATAAATTTGGTGATGTTATTGAACCAAAATAATAAAATATCATATTTATTATTACATCTATCACATCATGACATTTAAAATAAATTTCTACTGTTTCAAATATTACCGAATATAATAAATGATAGATAAATAAATTTGGTATAAATAATCCCCTTATAAAAAAATAAATTGCGTGTAAAATACTCCATGTAGTTATAAAATAATGGTTTTTATCATTTTTTGATTGTTTGCTATCTAAATTATAATTGTTTCCCCTACAATTATAAAATATCTTATATAACTTATCTTTAGGTTTTAAGTAAAATATTTTAAAATTAATAAAAAATTTATCAATATTTGTGTAATTAAATAACATTTTGGTAATTGGGAAAAATAAAATGCTACTTAATACATCATATAATATCAATGTTGTAAATTTCATATATATATATTAATATTTAATTAATTTTTATAACTGGTAAAATACAATTACTATACCACTCCTTCATTTCCTTTTCTTTTAATTTTATTTTTCCATAATAAAAACCCTGTCTTAATGCCATTTTCTCACTTTCTGTAAATATTTCAAAATACATTCTAAATAAAAATAATATTGTTGATTTTCTATTATGTTGACAAGCATAATAAAATAATTTTAAAAATAAATCACCTATATGTAGTTGATAGTCTCGATTAAGAGTTTGAGCATATATCTCTTTTAATTCTTGATGGTCTTGAATAAATACTGCTTCTCTCCCTGCTTTTAATAATCTTTTATGCATATATATAATTGTTATAAACTATTTAAACTAATAAACATAACAAAATTATATGACAAATAGATTGAATTGGGATCAATATTTTTCCAAAATTGTTTCTGTCACTTCCGAGCGATCATCGTGTGAAAGATTACACGTTGGTTGTTTATTAGTAAAGGATAATAGGATTATTAGTCAAGGTTATAATGGACATTTACCTGGATGTAAACACGAATCTATTGTAAGAAATAATCACGAACAAGCTACTGTTCATGCTGAACAAAATGCTATTTGTGATTGTGCTAAACGCGGAGTTAGTTGTAAAAACTCTATAGCATATGTTACTCATTATCCTTGTATTATTTGCTGCAGACTTCTTTTAGCATCTGGAATCAAAGAAATTAAATATTTAGAAGATTATAAAAATGATGAATTAGTTGAACATTTCTGTAATCAATTAAATGTTAAACTTATTAAATTATAATGTTTTCTTAACTTTATATATATAATTATGGCAAGTAAAACTAGCACAAGATTTGAAATTAATTTAAAAGCTCAATTAATGGAAAAAATTACGAATATTAATACTATTGTTGAAAATATAACTAATGCTACTTCTGAACAACTTAATCAATTACCTCAACTATTAATAGATATAAACAAATATTTAGAATACCAAAACAGAAATTTATCTTTATTTTCTAAAATTATCAACTTATTTTTCGGTAGTCCAGCTGCTGGGGGAGCTATAGCTATGTATAAAGATGACCTTAAAAAAATAGTAACAGATTTATCTAACCTTTCTGATGCAAAAACTATGTTACAAACAATAATGACAAATATTGAAAGATATGATGGACAGCAGTCCGCGCAAAATAAAACAAAAGTGTTAGAAATACTTAATGAACAAAAAGATAAATGCTTTGTTAATTTAGAATTAATGTTATTGTCTGCTGAGAATATGAGAAAAAATAGTGATATAGCACCTTATCTGGTTGGTGAAGAAATAAATACTGATGAAATTCATGATTATATTTATGGTATATCTAAAGATGAGAGTCAAGATTTGTCAGTTTTATCTGATTTTAGAAATTACTTATTTTCTATTTCAAAAGAAATTCAAAAAGAAGAACAAAATAAAGCTTTTTTAATTTCTATTGAAAAAATTTTAGATAGTGTATTAATTCCAATGAATATTAAAATTAAAGTAATTAAGCCTATTTTAGATGCTGTTACTAGTTTTGATAATAATGAAATCCCTGATGAAGAAATGAAAAGTAGAATTACTGAAAATTTAAAGAACTATAAAATGAATTTATCAATAGCAGGGACTCCTGCAGATTTTGAAATTGAAGAATTTAAATTTGAGAGTTTACAAGAAGTTTTAAAAAAAATCTTAATAGATGATGATGAAAATTCATATTTTTTAAACCCAAATATCCAAGATGATATTTCTTTCTCTCGTATTTATACCGCTGAAAAAGATAAATTCCGTCTGGAGGAAGAAGAGGGAGATATGATAATCAATAATAAATTAGGAGAAAACTCTACTGATAGAATGAATGATTTAGCTCTTATATTAGCATCATTTGGTCATTATAAAGGAGATACTAATGGTATTCAAACCGTGAAAACATTTGTTGAAACTATAAAAACCCCAGGAGACGATGCTAATAAAATTATGCGTCATTTACTATATAGTATTGGTTCGGCAAATAAGTCTATTTATTACGCCCCTTATATTTTAGCATTAATTAAAGCTTCTATTGGTTATAATGATACTGAAAATGATTACACTAAAGTTATAGAAATTTTAAAAGCTAGAAAAGAAAGACTAAGAATAGGTTTAAAAGGTCCTGTTCAAATGAGAGAAACAGATGTTATTCCAGTTGTGGATGCTGCAGCTGCAGCATATCGCTCAGTACCTTCTATTGAAGGAGTAGGTTCAGTAGCAGCAGCAAAAACAGCAGCAAAAAAATTTAAAGAAAAATCATCAGAAGCAGCATCAGGAGCAGCATCATCAGGAGCAGCAGAGGCCCGGGGGGAAAAAAGAAAACCTGGGACCTCTGTGCAGGACTCGGTCGTTACCCCATACAAAAATCAAACAAAAAAGGCAAAAAAGAACGGGGGAAAAAGAAAATCTAGAAAAAGTAAAAAAAAGAAAGGGGGAAAAAGAAAAACAAAAAAACGCAGATAATTATATATTTAAAAAAATAATTGTTTAATATATAATGGCTGATGAAGCATTTGAATTATTAATGGGGGGGGAGGCGCTGAGGTGTTGGCGGCGATGGCCAGCTCTAATATGACTTTAGGACATCGAAATATAGTTGTTAGAGCTATAAGTTCTGCTTTTGATGGAATAATTAGGTTTTTTAGGCGCTCCCGTAATGTGTCTAACCTTCAAGACGATAATGTAACGGAGGAAGAGCACCAGAGAAATCTTATGACTCTTCAAGAAAAAACCGAAAGGTTGAAAGAATTAATGAAAGAATTTAATACTACTATATCAAGCGCATTATTTATCGGAAAATTAAAAAATCGCGCGAAATTGGTGCGCGAGAGAAATAAAAAATTGCCAGTTGCTGAGGCCTTTCCTGTACCTACCGAATATCAAAGCTACAACAAGGCCGGAGGAAAAAGACGTAGCACAAGAAAAAAGAGAAGAACTAAGAAACGACGTAGAACAAGAAGACGCAGATAATTTATAAAATATCAATTATAATTTATAAATTTAAATTTCACTTAAATTTTTTGTTATTTTAATTATAGCATAAAAACTAAATCCAAACATTATTGTTTTTACAAAATAACCAGAAAATTTAGGATTACCGTCTCTTTGAAATAAGGAAGGAGCATAATTTGTAAGTGACTTTTGGAAAAAAGGTAATTGAAAAAAGAAAAATAAAATCATAACCATGATAGGAGTCTGTAGTTCATCATATAAAATATCTAGTCTATCTTGTTCTACTTTTTTATTTTTACTTTGTTGTATTAATGATTCCATTGAACTTTCTTCTTCTATATAATCAGTATTTTCTGCTTTAGGAATAAAATTAGGTTTAATAGATTCATCTTGTGTAATATGATTATTATTTGTAGGTATTTCTCTAGAAGGAATTAATGTGCTTCCTCCAGCTTGTTGTAATCCTTGAACTATTTGATGAATAGATTCTTGTGATAATTCGGTAGTAACAGGAGCTTGTTGAGGAGGATCGGGAATTTTTTTATTTTCCTGAATATCTAAAATAACTTTATTGGGCTTAGATTCATTTGGTAAAGAAGCAATAGCAGTTGCCATATAATAATACTTAATATAGCAATATTAGGTATTATTACGCAAAATTAATAATTTTTTTATTTGGTTTACATTTAGTTATTTTTTCAGTGAAAGTATAACATTTATTATCAAATTTAAATACTTGATTTTTTATTTTTTTAATATCAGGGGCATGAAAAACAATACAATCTCTATTTTTACATACTTTTCTAAATAAAGTAGCTAATCCTAATCCTAATAAAATAGACATAAAAATTTTTCCTATTTTACCATGTAATATTCTTTCGATATTCATATATAATAGAGTAATATTATATTACTGTATTTGATAAGAACGTATTTTTGAAACATCAGTAGGACATTCTACTTCATGAGATTCAAACTTATAACAATTATCTGCTTTATCTTTGTATAAAATTTTATCTTCATTATCAGGATTAGGATAAACATATATAATTTGAGTAGGAGGCATTGATATATAAACAACAAATAATCCAATTGCCAAACTTGTTAAAAATAAAGGAATACTAATAAATTTCATATACATATTATTTTTATTTTAATATTTAAAAAATAAAGAAAAAGGTAATATTCTCTCCAAATATTTTTAAGAAGACTGAAAAATATTAACAAAAAACAAAAAATATGTGAAGTTATGAATAATATTATATAATTAGTTAAAACTAAATAATATTTAGGTTGTCTTGTAAAATTTATAGTTATTAAAAAATAAAATGGAGAGAATAAAAATAAATTATTTTATTGTATTTTGTAAAATATCAAAATCATCTGCTTTCAAAATTTTATTTTCATCTGATATAATTCTGGGAGTAAAGTGATATGTAGGCATAGTTTTTTTAGTAAATTTACCATTAGAATTTTTGGTTTTTTCAATAAAAATTTCTTGATATTTTATATTTCTAATATCATTTTGTAATGGAATAATAATATTTTTGTAAATTTGTAAAGAATCAGTTAAAATAGATTTCTCATTATTTTCTTTATACATTTTTATATTTTTTTTAAAAGTGCTAATAAGTTGATTTAATTGTTTTTGTTTTTCAATAATTTGTGTTTTTTTAGGAAAATATACATTCTCTCCAGTTTCTTCACTCTTAATAGCAATTTTATATTTTGATTATCAAAATATTCTTTAAATTCAACAACAAAAGATAAAATGTTTTCTAGTTCATCTTTTTGATTTTGAAATTCATTTAAGATGACTTCCTCATTATCTAATTCAAATAATAAATCTAATTTTAATTGTGTTATATTTTTTTTTAATGTATTGATGCTAATTCTAGCTTCTTCAATAGTTTTTACAGCGTTAGTTGTAGATGCGGTTTTAATATCAATATTTAAATTACAAGGTTCATTAATATTGCCGCATTTAGCTAATAAATGTTTATCCTTTTTTGAGAATATAGTCCCTCCTACTTTATTACAATAAATACATCTTCTTTTTTTATGAAAAATAGCTAAAGATTCTTTTTTTTGTTCTAGAGTTAAATCTTTAAATTTTTTACTTTTTTTAAGGTCATTTAGTTTTTTTTCATATAAACCTTTTTTTATATAATAATTTTCAACAGATTTCTCATATTTATTTCTTTTAATATCATCATTAGATTGTGAATTTATTTTTATAGATGATTTTTGTTCAGTCATTGTATATATTAAGTATTATAAAAATTTTTATGTAATAATTCAAATGGACTTTCAAATTTAGGTAAATTAGTAATAGATTGTTGAAGTTGTTTAGCTTTTTGTGTTTGTAATTTACGAACTCTATTAATAAAATAATCACGTTTTAATCTTTTTAATTTTTCTCTATCTTGATCAGTAGGTCTTGTTTTAAATTTATAAAATAATAAAGAAGAGGTAATAATAATAAATATTACTAATAAACCTAAATTCATTAAATTATTATATTCAATATCTTTTTTAATTTTACAATTTTTTAAAGTTTCTTTTAAAAAATAACTAACACCTGGTTCTATTAATATAGGTTTTCTATAATTCATATAATAAATAAAACTAAAAAATCAAAAAATTTTATACCTATTATCTATAAATGTTGACTCCAATGCAGACTACAATATATTTTATTTTAATAACATTAGGATATTTTATTATAAATTTTATGACTTGTCAAACCTATAGTGTAAAAAAAGAGGGTGGTTCAAAAATGAAGTGTAGAATAATAACAGCATTCTATTTAGCAATAATATTAGCAATTCAAATTATTGCGAATATGCATATTGTAACAGAAAAATGTGGAGAACCTCAAGTAGCTAAAACAATAACATATACTTTAGGTCCTAATTTAATTATTTTTGGTGGATTAATGACAATTTTAACAGTATTTCCTGGATGGAAAGCACCTTTTTCAAATACAGTAGGATATGGATTAATTAATATAATAGGAAAATTAATTGTAGGCAAGGGAATAGGAGATGCATTAATTGCGGTTCTAAAAGATGATAAAAACAATAAATTATTAAAAAAAGTATACGCGGATCCTTCAATGATGGCAAATGAAATAACACCGGATAATTTTGATTTATTTATTAATAGATTAGGTGGGAAAAATTCAATAAAAAAGGATAATATATCTGACGATAATTTATCAGTATTATATAATTTAATTACTTTAAAAGATAATATAGCAAGTTTTCTATGGTATGTATTAACAGGATTATTAGTAATACAAAATTCAAATTCTTATATACAAACAATGAAATGTGAAAGAAGTGAAGAAAACTTAGCTAAAAATTTCAGTAAAGCTAAAGTCGAAAATTCTAAAAGTGATACTAGAGAATGGAAATTACCAACAGAATAATTATTAATTTTTAAATTAAATTAATAATTAATAATGAAATTTGGGTATTGATAAATAATACAAAACAAATAAGTAAGAAAATATAGCAATGATTAAAGTTAAAAACCAAATAGGTATAACAGTTTTTTTTTGAGTTCCTATTCCAAATTGTCTTAATGAGCCATCTTTATCATATAAAAATGCTGGTTCTGCTAATTGTATAGCACAAAAAATTATTACAAACAATACAATTGACACTGAAGTAATATTTTTACGAATATATTGTCTATTCATTAATAACTTATATATAGATTAGTTTTTAAAATTAAATAGATTACTAAATATTTAATAATTACCATCATGACCATCTTCATCACCAAAATCATCATCTTCTGGTAATTTATCTAAATTATATACTTCATTTTCAATCCTACGTGTTACATCATCTGATTCCATTATATCTAAATTATAAATTTCTTTATTAAATTCACTTACATCATCCAAACCCCCAGTTCTTAATTCTAATAAAGCTTCTTTTTCCATTCTTTCTCTTTCTTTGTCATATTGTTTACTATCATATTCAAATACAGCTTTTGATTTTCCTATACTCCAATCACCTAATGAATAAGATTTCATTAAATTTTCTATTTCTCTTTCTTCAACAGTTAAATCACCCAGTCTTTTTACCATTTTTTCTTTTTCTTTAGTTTTACTTTTTAAAACATTTTTATTTATATCTTCATTTGTAACATCTAATAATTTTTTATAATCTTTTATTTTGGTTAAATAAACTTCCAATAATTTACCTGTTGTTTGTTTCATTTTTTGTTTAGCACTAGCGTAAATTTCATCATCTTCCATTTCAGGTATATTCAAATCTGCTTCAAATGAAGATATATATGTTGAAAATGAACACAATAATAAATAATATCCAATTTTTTTAACTATATCTCCATCAAATATCGAACTACATTTTTTATTATTAACTACCACATTTTTTACTTTTTCTTCTTTATCATTAAAATCAATATCTTCATTTTTTATATCTGAATAAAAAGGTATGCTTTCAATTAACATTAAAATATCTTCATTATTTTTTAAAACATAATCTAATACTACTTTCATTCTTTCATCTCCATAAAATTTAGAAAATCCTTCTCCATCTTTCATCATAAAATTTTTAATATCCTTAGCATGTCTATCACTGAATTTTTTTGAACCCTTCAACCAATGTTTTGGAACATATCGATTAGTATAATTTATTTCATTCAATATTATTGTTGGATATACTTTACAAATTAATTTTACTAATTCCTTCAACATATTAAATATTTGAAAACCTACTTCATCTTTTTTGTTAATATAATTATCACTATTTTCTTTATCAACGGTATTTTTAATCATCCATGAAGATTCCCTATTCCAATTCAAAATAAATTCTCCTCTTTTCTTATTTTTAACCTTACTATTTACTTCATTTTCTGGATTAAATAATTTTATTAAATTAATATTTTTTAATTTAAAATTTTCTTCTATATTTGTTAAAATAGAATTAATTTGATTATTAAGATAAATTTTAAATTCATTTATTACAATATCACTTTTTTCTGTTATTGACACATCAAATCTATCTATTAATTCATCTAATTTTACTAATAATTCTCTATCACATATTTTTAATTTATCTTTTTCTAATAATAATTTTACTGTATTTTCAAAATTTAATTTTTCAGTTGTTATAGGAGGATCTAAATCATATTTTAAAATATTTTTTCTATTTACATTATTTAATAATATATTTAATGTTTCTTTTGTATAAATTAAATTATCATTTTCCATTGCTAATATTTTTTCATCTAAAGGGTCAAATTTATTAAAATTACAATTATTATTTACACAAATTCTTTTTAATTCATCATCTAATTCTATTCCACTATTAAATTTACAATATTTTATAAATGCTAAATAAATTGTAGATTTTGAAAATTCTTCTGAAAAAGTTATAGATGACCAGTCTAATTTTGTGGATTTTTCAATATTGAAAAATGGTGGTTTTGTTGTATTTTTATATTTATAATATAAATTAGACAAATTTTTGATAATAGTATTATATTTTTGGATTGTTGATTCTTTTTCTGAAAAATATAAATTTGTTTTTGGTTCTCCGTCATTACAACAAGCATTTTCTAAAAATGGAATACCACTTTTAGTTTCTAGTATTAATGGTTCTTTATCTATTACTCTTTGAACTGATTCAATTATTGAAAATGAATAACTTTTAATTTTACCATATAAATTCCATAAATGTTCATATTGCTCATAACTACCTTCTTTCATTCTATTTCGTAAAATATTTTCAAAATTACTAGAAACATTATTTATGCTTTTTACTGCTACTCTTTTTAAAGGTGGTAAAAATTCTGACCATTTTTGAACATCAAATTCTTCAGGTATTATATCTAAACTACCTCCTTGTTTTCTCCATTCTTTTTTTAAATTCAACAATATATTTACATCTTCTATAGTCAGTATTTTATCATCCATCCAATTTTTTATTTTATTTAACCATTTTTCCATTATTTCATCATAATTCTTTCTTCTTCTTTTTTTACCACTCAAGGCTTTTGGAATAATTGACCAAGGTCTATCATTAGTTCTTAAATGAAATAACATACATGAAAAATATTCTATAAAACTTAAATCATTATTTCCATCAATAGGATATCCTGTAAATGATTTTTTACAAGTTCCATATGCTTTTTTTGATATTACTCCTGGAATAATTGATTGAACAGCCACAATATAAGAAGATATTAATGAATATAATAATATTTCATCATATTTTTTTTCATATGTTTTCAACTTTTTTCCTTGTTTAATTTTTCTAGCATATATTGTTTTATAATTACTTTCATCAGGAACATATTCATTTATACAATCTGTCGTTACTTTTATTATAAAATTATGTTGAGATTCTGTTGAAATATATAATTTTTCATCAAAAGTTGAAATCATTTTTTTTAATTGTCTTGCTAATTTTGTTGAATAATCTTTTTTTACATCTCTTATATTTGATGATTTTAATTTATCTGCTACACTTTCTTCCATTACATCTCTTGATTTTATTTTATAACCTGATTTATCATATCCTTCAGTTGTATCCAAGGTTATATTAGATATATAATATCCACTGTATTTATCAACCCATTTATCACCATCATCACTTAATGTTCCTCGTTCCTTATAAATTTTATCTACTGCTTTTAAGTATTGTTTTTTTTGAAAACCTTCAGCTAAATCATTGAAAAAAGTTGGTAATAATTTAATATTTGTATCTATACAATAATACCAATTATCATCTTCATTTAAATCAGCTATTCTACAATATTGATTAATAAATTTTAAAATATTATCGTATTTACTTACTATATCATTTTGTGACAAAATTTCGTCTCTCAATAATTCATAAGGTGATACAACTATTTCTTCCTGATCTAACATATTTCCTAATTTCTCATAAAGTTTATCTTTTTTCAAAAATTTATTTGTTTTATTTCTTATTACTGACCTTAAATTTTCCTTTCTATAATTAAATTCTTTCATTAATTTTCCTCTTAACTCTTGAATACTTAATTGTAGTTCATCTTCAAATCGTTTTGCTATTTCTTCAAGTATATTCTTTTTCAACATATCCTTTCCTGTATCCAAATTTGTACAGGTTTCTTTAATTTTCATACAATTTTGTTTTAAATTACAAAAATTAATTTCATCTATACTTTTTCCTGATAATGTTTTATCATATTTCCAAAAATTATTTTGTCTCACATAATATTTTACATCATTATCACCCATATCTAACATAGCATATTCTCCATCATAAACTAAACGGGATTTATCAACCATAGCATCAGCATCTCTTTCAGCATTTAATTCATCTATTCCATTATTTACCATTAAAAATTCTTTTAATCCTTTTTTCATTTCTTCTTCATTTTCAAATTCTAACATATTTTTTGAAATCCAATCAGCTCCTATATCATAAGGCGTTTCATCATATTTTTTATCAACAAAAGTAGGTGAATTATTATCTTCTGTTAGTTCATCCAAATCCTGATATCTTTTTACTAATTTATATTTACTACAATTTCCCTTATCTTCTTTTTTATCTTCTTCTATATTTTCATCTACTCTATCTATTTCTTCTTTTATTTTTTCTTCTATTGATATAGGTTGTCCAAAAGTTAATTCACTTAAAGACAATGATATATTATATAATCTTCCATTATCATAATTTATTATTTTTTTTAATGATAAATCTGTTTCCATATCATCTTTTAAATTATAAAATTTTTTTTCATATATTTCTACATAATCTTTTTTTATTAATTTTTTTAATATTCCTGGTATAAAATAATCTTTATTATTTCTAATAAATTTTACTCTATCTTTATCTCCTTGATAAATAATTTTTTTATGTTCTGTTATTTCATCTAATATAAATTCTTTAATCATTTCATACTGTTTATATGTTATATCATCACTATATATCATAAATGGTTCCAAATATTCTATTACTTTCATATAAGAGGTTCCATCTTTTATGTGTTTTTTTAAAATATTAAAAATATTCTTTGTTTCAGGAATCATAATATTTAAAAAATTATTATATATATCATTTTCAGTTGCTTCATCATCCCTATCAATATATCTTCTTCTTTCTTCAAAATTATAATAGATTTTAGTATCATATAAATTTTCATCAATCAAATTACTTTTATCTTCTTCCTGACCTTCTTTTACAGTTATTTCATTAATTTTTTTATTTAAATTTAAAATATCAATTAAGTTAAAATTATATTGATGTAAATTTGTTTTTTTATAAATAGATGTTGTTGGTAAATTTATTTTTGAATATTGAATTATAGGATGTGGTAATGTTACAAATCCTAATAAATTAATTCTATCATTTGATGTTAATGGAACAATAATATCTTTACTATGTTTATTTTTTATGTCAGGATTATGTAATTTATTTAAACCTAAATTATATCTATCAATTACATATTGTTCATTATGAACCAAAGCAGATTTTTTTTCCTTAGCTTTTACCATTGTAGATAAAAAATTATTATGATTATTAATTAATACTTCCATATTTTCTTCTACATTTTCTTTAATAATTATATTATCATTATTATTTGTTTCAATAAAAGGTGTAAAATATGTATTTAAACCTGAAAATAAGTAATTATATTTATTTTGACTATCTGGAACATTATTTGTTTTGTAATTATTAAAATATTCCATAACTTCAGTTGTATCATATTTAAACTGACCTATTTGAGCATCTTCATATACTTCATCAACTTTTGTTTCAACATCAAATATTTTATGCGAATTACGAGCAACTGGTATTAGCCAATGTAATTTTTTACTAAAATTTTTTAAACTATCTATTAATGGTTTATAATTTGCTCCTTTTAATTTTATATTTTCAGCATTTCCTGCTTCATCAAAATTTGAATATTTTAATCTTAATTGTTTAAATCTTTCAATTATTATATGAATTTTATTTAATACCTCTTTTGTTCTTTCATTTGAATTATATTCAGCTAATAATTCATCTAAAATATCCTGTGTTTGTGTTTCAATTCCAAATCTTTTATTTTTTTCATCTACGTGTATCATTTCAGTAATTTCTTCAAGTTGTTCATCTAATAATTCAATTTCATCAATATCAATAAATAAATCTTCTACATTTTTATCTTTTGTTTCACTATCTAGAATCAATTCTAAATCATCATCTGAATCTTCTTCTTCTAAAGATAATAATACTCTTGAATCTTCTTCTTGTTCTTCCTCTTGTAATTCTGGAGGATAAAATTCTTTAATACCTAATATTGGTAAATCTAAAGGTACACCCTTATATCCAAAATCAATATATAATTTTTTATCACTTTTATATAATGTTATTTCTATTTGGTCTTCATCTAAATCAGTAATTTGACCATTTATTATTACTGGCACATCTCCACCAAATTCAATACTTACCCATTTATCTAGTATTAAATCATTTTGTCTAGCATATCCTTTTTCCTCTGGATTAGCTAATATTGAAATTTCTTCTATTGATTCATCTGTAATTTTTTTTGCTTTAATTTTAAGTTCCACTTTTGTAAAATCTCTATCGTTTATTAACATAATTAAATTATCATCTAAATAATCAATAAGATATGTTTTATTATGTAATACAAGATTATTTGGCGATGATATTTGAATAACTTGACCTAATTCTAAAAATAGTTGTGATTCCATTTGTTGAGACATTACTTATATTTATCATAGAAATTATCTCTAAGAAGAAATACATTGTAAATATTATATAAAGAATTAATTATATAATATTTAAAATGGCGTATATCTTAAATAATTATGCTGATTTATTACGATTAACCACTGATAAAAAATATGCAGAGGAAAAATTTGTTAAAGTTAAAAAACAAAATCATTTATTTATTTTAAAATATGTAAAATCAAAATTAACAAATGATAATGTTAGTTCCTTAGGTTTATTCCGTTCTGTTATTATTGACGATAAAGGTAATATTCTTAGTTTTGCTCCACCTAAGTCTATTAATATTCATAATTTCTGTAAAAATAATAATTATAACGATTGTTTAGTTCAACACTTTCCAGAAGGCACTATGATTAATTTATTTTATGATAAACACTTAGAAGATTGGCAAATATCTAGTAGAAGCACAATTGGTGCTAAATGTAACTTCAATATGGATAGTAAAGTTACTTATAGATATATGTTTTTAGATGCTATGAATAGTAAAGGTATTGAATTTGAACATTTTAATAAAAATTTTTGTTATTCCTTTGTTTTACAACATCCTAAAAATAGAATTGTTTGTCCAATTCTAGAACCTAATATTATATTAACCCATAGATATAAAATTGTAGATAATATTGTTTATTTACAACAAAATTCATTAGGACTTTTTGATAAAAATATTGAAAAATCATTTATTACTGATAATTCAGAACATCAAAAATTTTCCATTTTAAGTCACCATAGTATTCTAGATTCCAACTTTTTTAATTATTTTAACTACTCTGGATATTCTTGGGAAGAGTTAATTCAATTATTTTCAGGAGAAAATATATCATATCAATTACAAGGTATTGTTATTTACAATAAATCTGGAGAAAGAACCAAAATCAGAAATTTAAATTATGAAAAAATTAAGCATCTTAAAGGAAATAGTCCAAAATTACAATACCAATATTATCATTTAAGACAACAAAATGCTGTAAAAGACTTTTTAAAATATTATCCTGAAAATAAAGAAGAATTCAGTGAGTTTAGAAGAGAATTACACAAATGGACTAGCCAATTATATCAAAATTATATTAGTTGTTTTATTAAAAAAGAAAAACCATTAAAAAATTATCCATATCATTTTAAAACTCATATGTTTAAGATTCATGAATTATATTTAAATTCACTGAAAGATGAAAATAAATTTGTCAATAAAGGTATTGTTATTCAATATGTCAATACTTTACCACCTCCTAGACTAATGTATTCTGTAAATCATATAAAAAAACAATATGATAAAGACCAAAAAATAGTAACAAGTGATTTAAAAGTGTTAATGAAAAGTGACATTTAATAAAAAAATTAAATAATATCTTATAAAAATATTATTTAATAGTTCTTTTTTTAAAGTTAAAAGTATTCTTTAATATTTGTAAATAGATTTTTACCAATTTCACAAGCAAATGCCAACATCTTGTATACATTTGAGTCACTGTTTACATCCATTTCATTATTATCATTAAATGAAATTCTAATAATAGAATAATCATCGTGAGGATGCTTTTTAATAAAACCTACATAATTTAATAGTTTATTTTTCTTATATTCTTCTTCATGTAAAATATATTCAATAACTTTTCCAATAGTATAATCTTCGCCTACTAATTTAATATCTAGAGAATTATTCATAGCAGTAGATTCTCTATTTAATTCAATTGATTCTGTTTGGCAACTTTTAATAATTTTATCTAATTTATTAAGTAAAATATCAATAGCTTTATGAATAATTTCATTATTGGTAAATACTCCTACAGATTGAACTTTAAAATCAAAAGAATCTTTAATATAATATCTTCTTGCCTGTAAAGTATACCAATTTTTTCTTTCATACTCTATTTTAGAATCAGTTACACCTTGTGATTCTAATTGTTCTGAAATAAGTTGCCATTGATTATGTTGTTCTACTTTGTCTTCTGTATTACCATAAGCAGAGGTGCTTACTACATTATACATACCATCTTTTTTTGCTGTTCCCATTTTTAAATTTACTCTTAATTTAATAATCTCGCCAGGAATATCATTAGTTATTTTAGGTCTTAATCTTGTAAATAAAATGTATTCATTAGTAAGTTTATTTGGTGGGAAAATTAAATTACGTTGTTCATCAGTTAAATATTTATTTGTTGTTTTATTAAGAATATTGAAATCTTTTGTTGTTACATAAACTAAACTATCCTTTTGATTATTTATATCTACTTGGATTTCTAAATTTTCAATACCTTCGGGTTCTTTAATATGAACCGGAATACATCCTAATCTTTGTTTTAAAATTTCATTATGAAGTCTACAAGTATTTTTTTCAATTAAGATATGTTCATTTGACGTATTAAATACTACAGTAGGAATATCAGATAAAATAGTTCTTCTTAGAGCATTTGCAACACTAACATTAGTATCTTCAAGAACAAATGTTAATTCACCAGTTTTTTTATTTTCAATACCATCCTTTACTTTAGGTAATACTATTAAACTTGTTTGTTTAGTTTCAGCCATATTTGATATATTATAACATTTTTATTATTTAAATTAATTTCAATTTTAAATAAGTTATAATTTTTGTTTGTAAAACTTTAGATATATAAATGAGCAGTGTATTATATTACAGTAAATATTGTGAAAATTGTAAAAAATTACTATATGAATTAGGAAAAACAGATATGCAAAAAAATGTTCATTTTTTATCAATAGATAAAAGAATAAACAGAGGCAATAAAATTTATATTCAATTAGATAATGGAAATGAAATATTTATGCCTCCAAATATTACAGCAGTTCCTTCTTTATTATTATTAAATAAAGGAAACAAACTATTAGTAGGAGATGATGTAATGAACTATTTTAAGCCACAGATTTATCAAGAAAAAATGAAAGCAACAGAATCGAATATGGAACCTTTAGCATTTTCTATGTTTGAAATGGGAACAACAATGAGTGATTCATATTCATACTTAGACCAAAGTCCTGATGAAATGAATGCTAAAGGAGACGGCGGATTAAGACAAATGCATAGTTTTGTTAAACTAAATCAAAATGACCAAATTGAAACACCTCCTGAAGATTATGAACCAGATAAAGTAGGTGAAGTTGATATGGGTAAATTACAAGCACAGAGAGATGCTGAAATAGCACAATCAACACCTGCTAATTCTTTTTAATTTATGTATTTTTATTTAAAAGCATTTTGTTTATATAAAATATATATGACATTATTAAAAGCATTTAATAATCACTTAATTGAATTTATTGAAGACCTTATTAAAATATATCCAGAAGATTTAGATTTAAAAACATCACATACATTTATCACAGGAATGATTAGGGTTAATCCTAGAATAATTTGTAATTATTTCTATAAAAATATTGCATTAAAATATAAAAAAGAATTTGAAAATGGTGATATTAATTTTTTTATAAATAAAGATTATAATGAAGATTTAGGAGATGAATGGAAAACAAATAAAATCCATACAACTATGGAAAAATGGAGAGAATTATTAAGAGAATCTTCTAATGAAAATAAAAAAAAATCATTAAAATATTTTGAAAATTTATCAAAACTATCAGAATTATATTTTAATAGTTAAGTTTAATTTAAATATTAAATTTAAATTAAATATACAAATGAGTGAAATACCAGAAGAATTTAAGAAGGTTATGAAAGATTTTTATAAAGATATTCTTAACACTTTTCCTGAATTTAAAGAAAAATTAAACGATAATCAGATAGAATTTTTAGAAGGAAAAAACGATGGTGATAAATTATTTGAACATTGTAAAAATATTTATCCTGAAAGATTTTTTGATATTTTATACAAAAATGTAGATATTTTCATAGATGATGAAATTAACACCGAATTTTTACCTAATATTGATTTTAAAGTTGTATGGGATGATGATATTTCAGATAATACAAGAGAAGTTATTTGGAAATATTTACAATTAGTATTATTTAGTGTAACTAGTGGAATGGATTCTAGTGAGTCATTTGGAGAAACAGCAAAATTATTTGAAGCCATCAATGAAGATGAATTAAAAAATAAATTAGAAGAAACAATGAAAAGTATGAATGGTATGTTCAGTGATATTAGTGGTGAATTTATTATGCCTGAGGGTTTTGACATTTCAGGTTTAAATATGGAAGATGGTCCAGATCCTGAAAAAATGCAAGAACACATAAATGGTTTATTAGGTGGAAAACTTGGAAGATTAGCACATGAAATTGCGGAAGAAACAGCTAATGATCTTAATGTTAATATGGATGATGCTTCAGATGTTTCTGATGTTTTTAAAAAACTTTTTAAAAATCCTGGAAAACTAATGAATATGGTTAAAAAAGTTGGTTCAAAATTAGATTCTAAAATCAAATCAGGTGAAATTAAAGAGAGTGAACTTATGCAGGAAGCTAGTGATATTATGGAAAAAATGAAAAATATGCCAGGTATGAAAAATATGGACAAAATATTAGAAAAAATGGGAATACCTACAGGTGGTAAAAATAGTAAGGTCAATTTTAATGCTTTTCAAAGTAATATTAGAACTAATATGAATAAAGCTAAACAGAGAGAAAGAATGTTAAAAAAACTTGAAGAAAGAAGAAAAATGATGTCTCAAAACACAACAAACACTATTATTAGTAGCAATGATAAAAAATACAATACTCAAACTTGGGGTGACAATGTTAATGTTCAAAAAACTGATAGAAACAAAAAAGTTAAAAAGAAAAAGAGAAAGAAAAAAAATAAAAATAAAAATAAAAATTAAAAAATAACTATTTACTATATACCTGATGACAGAATTTTGGTTAGAAAATCCAAATATTTTATTACATAAAAATCATATTTCAGAAATATGGCCAAAAGACAATTTTAATTTAGCACGAAAACTTAATGCTATAACTAGAATTATTATTATAATGGTAATTTTAGGATATTATTTAACCAAATCTCCTTATATTCCTATTTCAGCTTTTGTAAGTTTAATTATTTTAGTGATAATTTTTAAATCAAAAAAAACTATAGTCAAGGAAGGTCTTAGTAATGTTGAATATTTTGAAAATAACTCAAATCTAAAAGAAATATTAAAAAAAGAATTTACTATGCCAACTAAAAAAAATCCTGTTATGAATATTCTTATGAATGAATATACAGATAATCCTACTAGAAAACCAGCAGCACCTATTTATAATGATAGTGTTAATAGTGAATTGAAAAAAAAAGCTAAATCAAAAAGTGACAAAAGATTATTTAAAAATTTAGGAGATAATATTTCGTTTGAAAATTCTTTAAGAAATTTTTATGCTATGCCTAACACTCAAATTCCAAATAATCAAAAAGATTTTGCTCTATTTTGTTATGGAAATATGCCATCATGTAAAGAAGGTGATGAGTTACAGTGTACAAAAAATAACGCTCTTTTAAGAACTTCATAAATAAAAATTATCTTAAGTAAAATATATAGAAATGGCAAGTGTATATAATTATACTTTTGAAAATGCAAGCAGAATTGGAAATGATACTTGTGGTATTTCAGAAAGAGATATGCAAAATCAAAACTTTGGAACATATCCTTTACAAAGTTATTTCCTAAAAAATTGTGGAATGACTAATCCTATTAATTTCGCAACTAAACAACCTAATATTTTTTACAAAGGTAGTCACGGTGGTTTAGGAGGATGCACCATAGATAAAGATTCTAATCTTAAAATTGGTTCTATTCAAACTAATACTAAGGCTAAACTTAATCTTCAACAAAGACCATTTTTAACTGTTCCTTTCCTAGGTAGAGGTCCATCCAGACCTATTGAAGAAACTCAACTTCTTCAGGGTGGATATACTGGTGATAAAAAAGCCGCAAAAACTCTTATGGAAAAAACTATTAAAAATAATCAACATTTAGTTCCTTCATTAAAAGCTACTATTCAAAATCCTGCTAATTTATGTGAATCTACAGCAGCTGATGGTTGGATTAGAGGTGGATTACCATCAAGAGAATTATCTAGAGACAAAGATTACTTTAAAAGATGTAATTGATTTAAACATTAATTATTGAATATTTATTAATATGTATAATTATTCAATAAATCTTAATTATATTAACTCTTCTGAATCCCAAATTGATACTACTTATAGAAAAGAATTTCTATCTGTTTTTAATTTAAAACAATATGATGACTCTATTGTTTCCAAAACATTAAATGATATTTTTCAAAAATATAAAGAACATTCTCAATTTAAACTATTATTAGATTTAGAAATAAATACTATACCTATTTCTATGCCTTCTCAAACTAAATTTACTTTCTTATTTTCATTTCACAATTTTTTTTATACCCATAAATGTTTACAAGATTTAAATAATTCAAATAATATAACTGATGAAAATTTTACTAATTTAAAAAATATTATTCAAAAAAAATAATTTATAATATTATATGGCATCATTAAAAAATTCACCAGGACAATATAATTTAGAGCAAAAATCCTTTAGACAATTTAATAATTATTTAACTTATAAATATTCACAAATTCCTTTAAATAGTAAATTACCCGGTTTAGGAATAAATCCTGGTAATATGAGAGGAGGATTTTATAATAACATTCTTTCAAATAATGCTTCAAATATTGAAAGCAACCTATACGGAATTAGACAAATTGATTTAACCAAACCCAAATCCAATTTTAAACCTTCTTTAAATACTTTAAATGAACAAACATTTTTTAATACTCCTAACTTATTTATACCTGAACCTCTTGTTATTGAAAAAAATCAAAGACCTGTTGGACCCTTTTCAGGCGTATAAATTTATATAATATATTGATTTATTATATAAATGTCAAATCATGATAAATCTCGTGACCAATATATCAGTCATAAATTATATTTAGAAAGAAGAGCAGGTAATCGTTTCTATAATCTAGGATATATGTTATATGAAGGTATTGTTTCTAATCCACAAACTGTTTCACCTACTATGGATAATTTAAAGGAATGTATTAAAAATTTTCAAATAGCATTACTATTTAATCAACATGATGTTGATGCTGATGCTAGAAAAAAAGATTTATGTAAAAAATATGGTGAAAATGGCACTATTTCACAAGTTTTCACTAATAATGATTTAATTAACACTTTTAAAAATGCTGCTAGAAAAGAATTTAGAGAGTGTAAATGTTAAATTATTTAATTTATAAGTATTAAATTAAATAATGATTTTTATACCTATATAATATAGATAAATGTCTCATGGAAGTTATAATACATATACTACCGCAAGAAGAGCTTATAGAACAAATGCTACATGTATAGCCGAAGGACCACAAGGACACCAAGGTTTTCAAGGTGTTGAGGGTGAATACTTCGTTGCTCAAGCATATATGGGACCACAGGGTTACACTGGTTACACTGGTTTTCAAGGTTATACTGGATTTCAAGGATTTCAAGGTTTCACTGGATATACTGGTTTCCAAGGTTTTACTGGTTTCCAAGGATTCACAGGTTTTCAAGGATTTCAAGGATACACTGGTTTCCAAGGTTATACTGGTTTCCAAGGATTTCAAGGATATACCGGATTTCAGGGTTTTCAAGGGTATACTGGATTCCAAGGATATACCGGATTCCAAGGATATACTGGATTCCAAGGATTTCAAGGATATACTGGATTCCAAGGATTTCAAGGATATACTGGATTCCAAGGATTCCAAGGTTACACTGGTTTTCAGGGATTTCAAGGATACACTGGATTTCAGGGATATACTGGATTTCAAGGATACACCGGCTTCCAGGGTTATACTGGATTCCAAGGATTTACTGGATTTCAGGGTGAAGCTGGATCGTTTGGAGGAGCTACATTTGATTATACTTTCAGTAATAGCACTAATCCTAATCCAGCATCAGGTATTGTTAGATTCAATAATTCTGCTGTCAACAACATTACTGAAATTTTTATTCATGAAAAAAATGATGATAATACTTCTATCGAAAAATTTTTAATTACCATAGACTCTATTACTTCATCATTAAAAGGTTTTGTCAAAATATGTAAAAAATTTAATCCCTCTCATTTTGTTATTTTTGATATAACTGACCTTACTGAAGACAATGAAAATTGGACTATTAATGTTTCCCTTTTATCTACATCTGGCGGAATACCATTTAGTGATGAAGAAGATATTATTGTTAGTTTTGTTACTAATGGTAATAGAGGTGAAAAAGGTGAAAAAGGTTTTACAGGATTCCAGGGATTTACCGGATTACGGGGATTTACTGGATTCCAGGGATTTACTGGATTTCAGGGATTTACTGGATTCCAAGGATTTACAGGATTCCAGGGATTTACTGGATTCCAAGGATTTACTGGATTTCAAGGATTCCAGGGATACACTGGTTTCCAAGGAGAAAAAGGATTTACTGGTTTTCAGGGTTTTCAAGGATTTCAGGGAGCAGCAGGAGCCTTTGGTGGTGAAACCTTTGATTTTAGTTATAATAAAACTAGCACTAACGCATCTAATCCTTCATCTGGATATGTAAGACTTAACACTCAAAATGTTCTTACTGCTGATAAATTATTTATTAATTATAAATCTTCAAAAGATACTGATGTAGATAATTCTCTTACAACTATTGATTCTACAAATTCTAGTATAAAAGGTTATGTTAGATTATCAGATGGAACTAATATCGTTGTATATCAAATTACTGATTTAACTGACAATTCTGATTGGTGGACAATAGACATTACTTATACTACTTCTTCATCTAGTTTTCTATTATGGAATGATGATGATTTATTACAAGTCAGTTTTATCACTAATGGTGACAGAGGTTCAAAAGGAGAAAAAGGTTTTCAAGGCTATACTGGTTTTCAAGGATTTACCGGACAACAGGGATTTACCGGTTTCCAGGGTTTAATAGGATATACTGGATTCCAAGGATATACCGGTTATACTGGATTTCAAGGATACACTGGATTTCAAGGTTACACCGGATTCCAGGGTTATACTGGTTTCCAGGGATATACTGGTTTCCAGGGATTTCAAGGATATACTGGTTTCCAGGGATTTCAAGGATATACTGGTTTCCAAGGATTTACTGGATTCCAAGGATTTCAAGGATATACCGGTTTTCAAGGTTTCCAAGGATACACTGGATATACCGGATTCCAAGGATATACTGGTTTTCAAGGATATACTGGTTTCCAGGGTTTTCAAGGATACACTGGATATACCGGATTCCAAGGATATACTGGTTTCCAAGGATTTCAAGGTTACACTGGATTTCAAGGATTTCAAGGATTCACTGGATTCCAGGGATTCACTGGATTCCAAGGATTCACTGGATTCCAAGGATACACTGGATTCCAAGGATTTCAAGGATACACTGGTGTTCAAGGTGCACAAGGACAATCTGGTTCATTTGGTGGTCAAACCTTTGATTTTAGTTATAATAAAACGAATATCAATGCTAATGATCCAGGAAACGGATATTTTAGTTTAAATAACCAAAATATTCTGACTGCTTCTAACATTTTTATTAATAAAAATGATTATGATGGTGATAGTATTGACACCTTTATGAATACTGTTTCTAATAATAATTCTTCCGTAAAAGGACATATAAGAATTTCTGATAATTCTAATTATGCTGTATATCAAATAACTGATTTAACAAATAATATTGGATGGTGGACTATTATTATGACTTATACTACTTCTAACAATAATTTCTCATTATGGTCTGATGATTCTAAACTACAAATTAGTTTGATTATCAATGGTGACAGAGGCTCTGATGGTGAAAAAGGAGCACAAGGTGCTGATGGTGAAAAAGGAGCACAAGGATATACTGGATTCCAAGGTAAAGATGGATATGTCGGAAATGATGGTGCTCGAGGATTTACTGGATTCCAGGGATTTACAGGATTTCAAGGATACACCGGTTTTCGAGGATTAAGGGGATACACTGGATTTCAAGGATTTACTGGTTTACAAGGAGCAACCGGTCCAGACCTTCCTGGTTTACAATCAACAACATATTCAAGATATACTATTATTCCTGGAACTAATCCACCCGAATGGACGGGTCCAACAACAGCAAATGCTTTAGAAATTGGAAGACATTTAATTCCTTCAGCTAATGACACTTACGATATTGGTGGCACAGGTGGTCGAAGATGGAATTCTATTCATGTTAAAGATATTTTTATGTCTACTAATACTTTATATCAAGCTACTCCTGATGGAGCCACTATTACCCCATCATTATCTATGGATGCTAATAATAATCTAAAACTTCCTATTGGAACATTAATTGGAGGAATTAATCCAGGAACTATTATTATTAAAGGAGCAAAAAATTCTACCAGTGATTTACCACAAGGTGCTACTGGAGATGGTTATATTATTGGTCAAAATTTACATGTTTTAACAACAGAACCTTCTACTTATACTGATGTTGGCGAAATTAGAGGTCCCCAGGGTTTTGACGGTCTTCGAGGATTTCAAGGATTTACTGGTTTCCAAGGTTTCCAAGGATTTACTGGATATCAAGGATTTACTGGAGCTCAAGGATTTACTGGAAAAGGTTTTCAAGGTTTCCGAGGCTATACTGGATTCCAAGGATACACTGGATTCCAAGGATACACTGGATTCCAAGGATACACTGGATTCCAAGGATATACTGGTTTCCAAGGATATACTGGTTTCCAAGGGTACACTGGTTTCCAAGGTTTCCAAGGAGTAACTGGAATAAAAGGAAATCAAGGCGATAGAGGATTTCAAGGACTAGACGGATCTTTTGGTGGAGATACTTTTAATTTTAAATTTTCTACTAACGTTTCTGAACAAGATCCTGGTGAAGGTAAATTCCGCCTCGATAATTCTTATTTACCATCTGTTGATTACGTATATATTGATAGTTCATCTAATGATACTACTGTTAAAAATATCAATGACTTTTTAACTACTATTAAATCTATAGCATCATCTATTAAAGGATTTATAAAATTTAATGATAAAGATGATAAATACGCATTATATCAAATAGCTGAAGTTATTGATAATAATGGATGGTGGAAATTAAAAATAACTGTACAAAGTCATTCTACTATTTTACCTACATTTGATTTAGATGAAAATGTTGAAATTAATGTCCTTACAAATGGTAGAAAAGGTGACCAGGGATTTCAAGGATTACGAGGTTATACTGGTTTTCAAGGTTTTCAAGGATATACTGGTGCTCAGGGATTTACTGGAAAAGGTTTTCAAGGATTTACAGGTTTCCAAGGATTTACAGGTACTCAAGGATTCACCGGATTTCAAGGATTAATAGGTGCTCAAGGACATACAGGTTTTACTGGTTTCCAGGGTTACACTGGATTCCAAGGATACACTGGATTCCAAGGATTTCAAGGATTCACCGGATTTCAGGGATTCACTGGATTCCAAGGATACACTGGATTTAAAGGTGAAAAAGGTTCTCAAGGTATTATTGGATTGAGAGGTTTCACCGGTTTTCAGGGATATACTGGATTTCAAGGTTTTACTGGAGCACAGGGTTTTACTGGAAGAGGATTTCAGGGATATACTGGAGTCCAAGGATACACTGGATTTCAGGGCTTCCAAGGATACACCGGTTTCCAAGGATTTCAAGGGTATACTGGTTTTAAGGGATTTCAAGGATATACTGGATTCCAAGGTATTCAAGGTGAAATCGGTGTTCAAGGTTATACTGGGTTCCAAGGTTTTCAGGGTAAAGACGGTGGATTTGGCGGTGAATCATTTGAATTTAAATTTTCAACATCAGTTACTGAACAAGACCCCGGCGAAGGCAAATTAGCTGTGAATAATTCTTATTTTCCTAATGTAGAATATTTGTATATTGATAGTTCTTCTAATGATTCCCCTGTTAAAAACCTAAATTCATTTTTAACTACATTAGATGCTGTAAGTTCAAATATAAAAGGATTTATAAAATTAACAGATAATACTTCTTTAAGGTTTATTCTATTCCAGATTTCTGATTTAACAAATAAAAATGGATGGTGGAAAATAGATTTAACACTACAAAATAATTCCACTTTATTTCCTGATTTTTCTGATGATGAAATTATAAAAGTCAGTATGGTAACTAACGGAACAAGAGGAGATAGAGGTCCTCAGGGTTTCCAAGGAGAACAAGGTTTTACTGGATTCCAGGGATATACTGGATTTCAAGGTTTCCAAGGATATACTGGTTTCCAAGGAACTCAAGGTTTCACTGGATTTCAAGGTAATGATGGTATTATTGGACCTACTGGTCCTTCAGGAGAAGGAATTAGTATTGATGAAACTGTAGATGTTTCTCTTAATAATTTAAAAGTTCACGGTGATTTAAGTGCTAATGATGCTAGTTTTAATAACATTCAATTCTTTGGTAAAATTCTTAAAAATGATGGCACTGAATTTGTTGGCGGTGGTGGTGGTGGTTCAAGCATAGTCAACAATTCTAATCAAACATTCTTTGATATTTTAACTCAACAACCAAACAAATTTAATAAACAAGGAGACCCTATTTCTACCACATCTACTATCGATATAAGTTGGAATTTTAATGATATTTTAGCAAATCAAACCGCTAATATACTAGCAAAATTGTCATTTCAATCATTACAAAAAAATCAATCTTTACCCTATATAAATCAAATACAATTAGATATTTCTGGTGATACTACTATCAATTCCAATAATTCCTACTCGTGGTTAAATCTACATACATTTAATATTTCAAATAGTGATGATTACAATACTGATTTATATAAAACTTATCAAATACCAAAAACCGCATTATCTCAGGCAAACAATAATGATGTTAAAAATATATTGAGTAAAACTGATAAATTCGATGTTAGAATTTATGGAATAAATTACGCACAAAATCATCCTGATATTGATACTAGAGCTTTAATATTTAATGATTTACAATTTTTACAAGCAAATCCTCCTAGTATTCCTCAATTTACTTCTGAAAATATTAGTTCTGTATCTACTACCTTACAATATTATGTTGTTGAACCTGAACAAGGAAACCCTACATCTTCTGCTATTATATCTGAAGTTATTACTGATTACAGTCAAAATGAAACAGTAGCTAGTTCTATTCATCCTGTTATTACTACTAATTTAACAGATACTGAAACTGAAAATTCTTATGCTAATCAAAATTTTAATATAATTCTCAATAGTTTAAGATCCGGAACTAAATATAATTATAAAATTAAAGCTAAAAATAATTTTAGAGATTTATATTCAGATTATTCTACTCCCAGAATTTCAAACTTTTTACAACTTCCAGGTAATAATGGATTATCCACCAGTATTAATACTAATTCTGGTTTAAACTCTACAAATATTACTACTCCATCAAATACAGCAAACTTAAATAATCAATCTGTTTTATATTTAAATACTTCAACCAATACCACATTCTCTCTCGCTAATTCAAACAATCAAACCATTCAAATTACAAAACCTTACTCTAGTAATCAACAAAACACACAAAAAGGTTACGGTAAATGGATTGATAATATTCAAAATTTAGTAAAAGTTGAATGTTATATTAATTCATCGTTAAAACAAACTATTTCATTTCACGGATTTAATACATCTAATAATAACGCTGGAACTTCTACAAGAACTAATTCAAATAGTAATACATTTAATTATTTTAATATACCTTCTCAAAGTGATATTTATTCTACAAATAATTCAAAAGGATTTAGAATTAAGGGAAATATTCGTTTGAATAATATATCATCTGTCTTAACAAATATTGGCCCTGCTCAAAATGATAAACACACCATTGAATACAAATATATTAGAAATACAGATGTTGGAGGATCTTCCACTAATAACATTCATAATATTTATATTGATACATTAACTAATAATCCTTCTATAAGTGCTAATACAACAACTGCTACAGTTAAATCAGTTATTTATACTATGGGAATTCCTAGTGTTAAAACTATGGATATTGATTTTACAAGAACATATTCAAATATTCATTCATCATACAAATATATTCCTGGAAATAGAATTATTGCTGCTATTAAAGACATCGCAAAAATAAATAAAACTACTGATAAATATATTTATTTAGCCAGAGATACCACATCTGGAATTAATAATAAAATTATTAATAATACTGGAACTTATGAATATACATCCTCTGAAATGAAAACCGCCACAAATAGTTATTATTATGGTGCGTATTATGATGAAGCTATTGGTGTTAATGATGAAAATGGCAATACTCTTAATATTACAGAAACTGTTTATTCTTTAAAAAATACTTCCAATATAACTAATACTTTATCTGTTGATCACTTTTTTGATAAAAGCAGTTATAATAGTTCTGGAGGAACTAGCATAAATGCAAAATTGTCATTATCAAGTAATGATATTTATGAAATAACTGATTCTACGGAACTAAACAAAATGAATTCTGATTTTGGAGATATTGGTTTAACAAAATATACTAATCATTCTACTATCGTTCAAGATTGGACATTATTATATTTGAGTGGTAAATTCAGAACCAATGCTAGTATTACATATCCAAATATTAACAATTATGAATGGAATTCTATTGTAGGTACTAATCAATATAATAAAGGAACTACTTCATATGATTTAACTGGTAATAGCTCTGGCGATTCTGGTTATAAGTGGATTATATTCAAATTTAATGGTTCTGGTGATATTACTCAACAATCAACTAGTGTCGGAACTGTCAATTATTTAAATGTTTACAGTAAATTGAATAGTTTAGGATTCTCAAGCACTGTTTTAAATAAAATTGTATCTTCCTGGGATAATAATCCTACATCTAGCCAAATGCTTAATAAAGATGTATTGTGTTTAATAACACAAAAAGATAGTCAAAATACTAATAGAGTTGGAAACTTATTATATAGATTTCAAACAGATTCAAAATGGTTTCAACAAGGTAGTGATGAAAATCTTACTTTTATTCTATCTAATACTGGTTCTGGAACACAATATTCTTCTTATGGTTGTTTATATAAAAATAGCAACACACAATGGGGAGCACAAGTATTGAATAATTCTGGTAATGATATTTATCTTTATTTAGGATTAAAAAATACTGTAAATCTAAGTTAAATTATAAATTTAAGTAAATATAATATTAAATAAAATTATAATTAAATATTATATACATGAGTGATTTTGATACAACTGAAAAATTAAATGTGTTATTAAAATCCGCATTCGCTGTTACATCTACGAATGAAAACACGCCATGGTATAATGAAACAGTTGTCCCATTTAATAATTATGTGGAAGCTGATGACGTGTTTTTAAAAAGTATTCCATCCTCTCCTAGTTGGACTATTGATTGTTCAGCTAGTGAATTTGGATTAGAATATTCTGATTTTTTTGGAGGAAATAATACAACTGAAAATTATGGAAGTGGCAACATACAAAAAGATAGCACTGGATTACTAGTTAAGTTCACAAAACTTAAATTAGAAGCTATTTACGATGAAAGTTCACAAAGTGACATTGTAACATCATATTACAAAATGGGCAAAGTTAATGACGTTCCACAAAACTTATTGAAAAATTCCTTCCAATTCACTAGATATGCTCAAGGTTCTAATCAACCATATGAATACATTTTATGGAAAAATGATTCTACTGGAACTAATAAAATTAGTAAAGATTCTACTGGTGGTAATTACTTCTTTGATTATAAATCTGGAATCATATTTTTTCCTGATTATAATCTTGTTTCCGGTTTTGTAAGCAAAAATTCACCACCATTACTTACTTTTGTAAAATATATTGGTCCAAAAGGTGTTCAAAATTTAGGACAAGGGGAACAAGGCGTTACTGGTCCTACTGGTCCAGAAGGCCCACCTGGACATACTAGTTATTACATCAGAGCATCTTTAAATGGTGATATTGGCGGACCTACTGGTAACAATAAATTAAACGACACCGGTGATACTATTACTATACCTTATACTGACATTGAAAGCAGACTTCCTGATAATAATAGTATTTTTGATATTGATAATGGAATTATTACTTTTAACATTGAAATGACCGCATATATTAGTTACGTTACAAGTTCTAGAATGGCTGATAGTAATGGTAATGTCGCCAGTGAAGTGTTTTTAGAAATAAAAGAAGATGATAATAGTAATTGGACAGAGTTAACTAATACTAGATTAGGCTCATCTCATAGAAGAGCCGGAGTTCATAAAACTACCAGCACTGGAACTTACGTTAAAAAAATGGAAGTTGGAAATAAAATCAGAACTCGAATGACTAGAACTGCTGGAGGAACTGAATCTAGACTTTGGCTTTCTGCCGAAGATACTAGTATTATTATATTTGATTTAAGAACCGCTGGGCCTACTGGAAACCAAGGTTCTCAAGGTTTTACTGGTTATCAAGGTTTCACTGGACATCAGGGTTTTACTGGTTACACTGGTTTCCAAGGTTATACCGGTTTCCAAGGATATACCGGAGCACAAGGATACACTGGTTTTCAAGGATTCACTGGTTATACTGGATTTCAAGGATACACTGGCTTTCAAGGATTCACCGGATTTCAAGGTTTTACTGGTCACCAAGGTTTTACTGGTCATCAAGGTTTTACTGGTCATCAAGGTTTTACTGGTCACCAAGGTTTTACTGGTCATCAAGGTTTTACTGGTCATCAAGGTTTCACCGGTCATCAAGGTTTCACTGGTCATCAAGGATTCACTGGTAATCAAGGATTCACTGGATTTCAAGGATTTCAAGGATATACCGGAGTTCAGGGATTTACTGGTCATCAAGGATTTACAGGTAGAGGATTTCAAGGATTTCAAGGATACACTGGAGTTCAAGGATATACTGGTTTCCAAGGTTTCCAAGGAGTAGAAGGTGATTTTGGAGGCGCAACTTTTGAATTTATTGCTGATATTAATTCACAAAGTTCTGGAGATCCAGGTGATGGGAAAATTAGATTTAACAATACATATCAAAATACATCTACTAATATATATATTGATTTATCATCTAACGCAGGTGTTCCAAAAAAACTTATCGATACATTTATGGAAACATTAATTAGTGTAACTTCTGATATTAAAGGATTAGTCAAAATTTCCAAAAAAAGTAATACAGCAAAATTTTTACTGTTTCAAATTAGTGATATTACTGATAATACCGGGTGGTTCACTCTAGAAACTAGTTCTCAGTCAGCATCTGAAAGTAGACCATTTTCTGACGGTGATGATGTTTTTGTTAGTTTTCTGAAAAGTGGAACTAAGGGTGATAAAGGAGATAGAGGATTTCAAGGATATACTGGATTTCAAGGATACACCGGAGTTCAAGGATATACTGGATTCCAAGGATTCCAAGGTTACACTGGTTTTCAGGGATTTCAAGGATACACTGGTTTCCAAGGATTCCAAGGATTCACTGGTTTCCAAGGATATACAGGTTTTCAAGGAGAACAAGGTGAAATTGGCGATAAAGGTTCTCAAGGATTCACTGGATATCAAGGTTTAGAAGGCTCTGAAGGTCCTATTGGTCCAATTGGTGACCAAGGACCTATAGGTGACCAGGGACCTATTGGCGATAAAGGTGCTCAAGGTGACAGAGGTTTTACTGGTTTTCAAGGTTTTCAAGGTTATACTGGTTTCCAAGGATTTACTGGACAACAAGGATTCACTGGACATCAAGGTATAAGAGGATATACAGGATTCCAGGGATTTCAGGGTTACACTGGTCATCAGGGATTCACCGGTAATCAAGGATTCACTGGTCATCAAGGATTCACTGGTAATCAAGGATTCACTGGATTTCAAGGATTTCAAGGATATACCGGTCATCAAGGATTACAAGGTAATGTAGGTGAAAAAGGATTCACAGGATTCCAGGGATTTCAGGGTTACACTGGTCATCAAGGATTACAAGGTAATGTAGGTGAAAAAGGAGTTCAAGGGTTCACTGGATTTCAGGGTTACACTGGTCATCAAGGTTTGCAAGGTGATACTGGAGACCAAGGTATTCGTGGTTACACTGGTTTCCAAGGATTTCAAGGTAGAGAAGGTAATTTCGGTGGTTCTACATATGAATTTCTTATTGATTTAGGTGACAATACTTCAACAGACCCTGGTCCTGGTAAATTTAAATTAAATAATTCATTTTTAAATACATCAACCAAAATGTATATTGATATTTCTTCTAACGCAGGTGACCCTAAAAAATTAATAGATTCAACTATGACAACTATTGATAGTGTTACATCTGACACTAAAGGATTTTTAAAATTATCTAAAAAATCCAATTCATCTGATTTTATTACATTTCAAATTACTGATATTGAAGATAATGATGGATGGTATACTCTTACTATTAGTCATCAATCATCTTCTGCTGTTAGTCCTTTTTCTGATGATTTGGGAGAAATTTTATTAAGTTTTTTAACTAATGGAAGTAAAGGTGACCAAGGTAATAGAGGTTATCAAGGATACACTGGTTTTCAAGGATACACTGGTTTCCAAGGATACACTGGATCGCAAGGATTTACTGGATTCCAGGGTTATACCGGATTTCAAGGATACACTGGTTTCCAGGGATTCCAGGGTTATACTGGATTTCAAGGTAATAGGGGATTTACTGGATTCCAAGGATTTCAAGGTTACACTGGATTCCAAGGAGTTCAAGGTTCTAGAGGTTTAAGAGGATTTACTGGCTTTCAGGGTAAAGCTGGAATAAATGGTGCTGATGGAATTGATGGAATTAATGGAACTAAAGGTGATCAAGGTGATGCTGGAAATAAAGGAGATGATGGTGAAAAAGGTTCTCAAGGCTTTACTGGTTTCCAGGGATTTCAAGGATATACTGGATTTCAAGGATTAAGAGGAGAAAAAGGTTATACTGGTTTCCAGGGATTTCAAGGATATACCGGATTCCAAGGATTTCAGGGTTATACTGGACATCAGGGTCTTCAGGGCGATAAAGGTTATACTGGATTTCAAGGATTTCAAGGATATACTGGTCATCAGGGTCTTATTGGTGAGCGAGGATTCACTGGATTTCAGGGGTATACCGGAGCTCAAGGATTCACTGGTCATCAGGGATTTACTGGAATACAAGGATACACTGGTTTTCAAGGTTACACTGGATCACAAGGATTCACTGGTCATCAAGGATTTACCGGAATACAAGGATATACTGGATATCAAGGATTTCAGGGTAAATCTGGAAGTTTCGGCGGTGCTACATTTGAGTATGTTGCTGATTTATCTACTACTACAGAAGCTGACCCAGGAAGTAGTAAATTTAGACTTAACAACTCACAATTAAACACTTCCACTAATTTATACATTGACGATACTTCCAATATCACCAATACTACTATAACTAGTTTCATGAATACTATAAGTAGTGTCACTTCAAATATTAAGGGATTTGTTAAATTATCGAAAAAATCTGATTCTAGTAAGTTCTTAATTTTTCAAATTTCCAGTATAAATGATGAAACTGGATGGTACAAACTTACAATTTCCCATCAATCATCTTCCGATATTTCTCCATTTTCTGATACTGATATTATTTTATTAAGTTTTCTTACAAATGGTAGTAAAGGTGACCAAGGTGACATCGGACCTCGTGGTTTCACTGGTTTCCAAGGGTTCCAAGGATATACCGGATTCCAAGGTTTCCAAGGATATACTGGATATACTGGTTTCCAAGGATATACCGGATTCCAAGGATTTACTGGTAATCAAGGATTTACTGGACATCAAGGTTTTACTGGTTTCCAAGGTTATACCGGAGTTCAAGGATTTACTGGTAATCAAGGATTTACTGGACATCAAGGTTTTACTGGATTTCAAGGTAATGATGGTAATGATGGTATAGATGGACAACCTGGACAACAGGGTCAAAAAGGGGCACAAGGATTTACTGGATTTCAGGGAATTAAAGGTCAAGATGGATACGATGGTTCTAATGGAGAAAAAGGAGAACAAGGTGATAATGGACCAGCTGGTGAAACTGGACAAAAAGGAAATACTGGTGATGTTGGTCCCCGAGGTGCCACTGGTCCTCGGGGATTAAGAGGATTTGATGGAGAACAGGGTGTTCCTGGAAATTCGGGTGAAAAAGGCGCACAAGGTGTAATGGGTGACCAAGGAGAAAGAGGTTATAAAGGATTCACTGGCTTTCAAGGATTCCAAGGATTTCAGGGATATACTGGATATCAAGGAGTCAGAGGATATACTGGAGCACAAGGATTCACTGGATTTGGTGCTCAAGGAATTACTGGACATCAAGGATTCACTGGACATCAAGGATTCACCGGTAGAGGATTCAGAGGATTTCAGGGTTACACTGGCTATAAAGGTTTCCAAGGATTTCAAGGACATCAAGGTAAAGAAGGTTCATTTGGCGGTGCTACATTTGAATATAAAATAGATACAAATGTAAGCTCTGCTGATCCTGGGGAAGGTAAATTTAGAATTAACAATATTTGGCAAACTACTGCTACTAAAATATATATTGATGTTTCTTCTAATATTGGAACACCTAAACTTTTAATTCAATCTACTCTAGAAACTATTGATGCTGTAACATCAAATATTAAAGGATTTGTTAAAATTATGAAAAAAAGTGATTCTACTGCTTTTATATTATTCCAAATTACCGATGTTATTAATAATACTGGCTGGTACACTATAAATGTTACTCATCAATCATCCTCTGATACTACTCCTTTTACTACAAACGATGAAGATATTCTATTGAGTTTCTTAACAAATGGAAATAAAGGTGATAGAGGATTTCAGGGATTCACTGGCTTCCAAGGATTCCAAGGATACACTGGATTTCAAGGATACACTGGTTTCCAGGGATTTCAGGGATATACCGGATTTCAAGGATTCCAAGGAAAAACAGGTTTCCAGGGATATACTGGATTTCAAGGATATACTGGCGCTCAAGGTTTTACTGGATTTCAAGGAACACCAGGTTCTGATGGTCAAAAAGGTAAAATGGGCGATCAAGGAGGTATTGGATTTAGAGGTTTCCAGGGAGAACAAGGTCTACGTGGTTTCCAAGGATACACTGGTTTCCAAGGATTTCAAGGATACACTGGTTTCCAAGGATTTCAAGGATATACCGGATTCCAGGGATACACTGGTTTTCAGGGATTCCAAGGATTTCAAGGTTACACTGGTTTTCAAGGATTTCAAGGATATACTGGATTTCAAGGATTTCAAGGATATACCGGATTCCAGGGTTTCCAGGGTTTTACAGGAGTTCAGGGATATACTGGCTTCCAAGGATTCCAAGGATACACTGGTTTCCAAGGATTCACTGGTTTCCAAGGATTCCAAGGCTACACTGGTTTCCAAGGATTCCAGGGTTATACAGGTTTTCAAGGATTAAAAGGTAATCAAGGCGATATTGGTGATACAGGTATAAGAGGTTTTACTGGATTTCAAGGATTTACTGGAGCTCAAGGATTTACAGGTAGAGGATTCCAAGGGTATACTGGATTCCAAGGATTTCAGGGATTCCAAGGTTATACTGGATATCAAGGATTTCAAGGAAAAGAAGGTTCATTTGGTGGTGCTACATTTGAATACCAAATTGACAGAGATTACAATTCTGCTGCCGACCCTGGTGAAGGTAAATTTAGATTAAATCAAACAAATCTAAACACTTCCAGCAAACTATATATTGATTCATCTTCTAATGTTGGAGATAATAATATTGACTCATTTATGGTTACACTTACTGCTGTCACTTCAGATATAAAAGGTTTTGTTAAACTAACAAAAAAAAGTGATTCAACCAAATTTATTTTATTTCAGGCTACTGAAATTACAAATAATACTAGCTGGTGGACATTAACTGTAAGCCACCAATCTTCCTCTGAAATTAGTCCTTTTGAACACCAAGATGACATATTACTAAGTTTTTTAACAAATGGAAGTAAGGGTGATCAAGGAGAACGCGGTTTCCAAGGATTTACTGGTTTCCAAGGATTCACCGGATTTCAAGGATACACTGGTTTCCAAGGCTTCCAAGGATACACTGGTTTCCAGGGCTTCCAAGGATACACTGGATTTCAGGGCTTCCAAGGATACACTGGTTTCCAAGGCTTCCAAGGATACACAGGATTTCAAGGATTCCAAGGATATACTGGTTTCCAAGGCTTCCAAGGATACACTGGTTTCCAAGGATTCCAGGGATATACTGGCTTCCAAGGATTCCAGGGATATACTGGCTTCCAAGGCTTCCAAGGTTACACCGGCTTCCAAGGTTACACCGGCTTCCAGGGATTTACTGGACAACAAGGTTTTACTGGTTTCCAGGGATTCCAAGGATACACTGGATTTCAAGGATACACCGGCTTTCAAGGATATACTGGTTTCCAAGGATTCCAAGGATATACTGGTTTCCAAGGATACACTGGTAATCAAGGATTTACAGGACATCAAGGTCTAAGAGGATATACTGGCTTCCAAGGATTTCAAGGATACACTGGCTTTCAGGGATTTACTGGTGCTCAAGGATACACCGGATTTCGGGGATTTCAAGGATATACAGGATTTCAAGGATTCAAAGGAGTTCAGGGATTTACTGGATTTCAAGGTGTAATTGGTGAAAAAGGAAGTCAAGGTGTAATTGGTGAAAAAGGACCTGAAGGTTTTGGACTTCAAGGTCTTCAAGGTGAAAAAGGTGCTCAAGGATATACAGGATTTCAAGGAAAAGCAGGCTCATTCGGTGGAGCAACTTTTGAATATGAAATTGATTTATCCACACAAACATCCGCTGATCCTGGTGAAGGCAAATTCAGATTAAATAATATAAATGCTATTTTATCAAATGAACTATATATTGATATATCATCTAACGCTGGTGACCCAAAAGAATTAATTACTCCTTTTATGATTACTTTATCTTCTGTTACTTCAAATATTAAAGGTTTTGTTAAACTTTCAAAAAAATCTGATACAAATAAATTTATTATTTTCCAAATTACAGATACAACAAATAATAGTAATTGGTGGAAATTAACAGTTAGTCATCAATCTTCGTCTGAAACTAATCCTTTTTCTGATACTGATGATATTTTCTTAAGTTTCTTAACAAATGGAAGCAAAGGTGACCAAGGAGAAGAAGGACTACAGGGAGTTCAAGGATTTACAGGCTTTCAAGGATTTACTGGTGTTCAGGGATTCACCGGTTTCCAGGGATTTCAAGGATATACAGGATTCCAAGGATTTCAAGGATACACTGGTGCTCAGGGATTTACAGGAAGAGGTTTTCAAGGATACACTGGATATCAAGGATTTTATGGATATCAAGGTTATACTGGATTCACTGGTGAAAAAGGACAAAAAGGTGAAAATAATGGTATTGTTGGTCAAAAAGGAGAACCTGGTGAAGGTGCCGGTATAGATGAAAATACTGATATTTCTCTTAACAATTTAAAAGTCCATGGCGATTTAAGCGCAAATGATGTTAGTTTTAATGATATTAGATTTTTAGGAAAAATTTATCAAGCTGATGGAACTGAATTTGTTGGTGGTGCTGGAGCTGTAAACAATTCTAATCAAACATTTTATGATATTTTAACACAACAACCAAATAAATTTAAAAAACAAGGTAATCCTGTTTCTACCACCTCTACCATTGATATTAGTTGGAATTTTGATGATATTTTAGCCACTCAAGAGGCCAATACTATTGCCAAACTTTCCTTTCAATCATTAGAAAAAAATAAATCATTACCTTTTATTAATGAAATTAAACTAGATATTTCAGGAAATACTTCCGTTAATACTTCCAATTCTTATACTTGGTTGAATCTTTATACATTCAATATAGCAAACTCAAGTGATTACAATACTGATACATTTAAAACTTATCAAATACAAAAAACTGCCATCTCTCAAGCAAATAATAATGATATTTTAAATATTTTAAGTCGAACTAATAAGTTTGATGCCAGAGTATATGGAAATAATTATGCTAATAACTATCCTGATATTAATACTCGTGCTCTTTTATTCAATGGTTTACAATTTGTTCAAGCTAGTGCTCCTAATAGTCCTATTTTTGTTAGTGAAAATGCCAATTACTCTTCTGTTATAGCTCTAACTTATAAGGTTGATGAACCAGAAGGTGGAAATTCAGAATCTTCCGCAGTTATTTCACAAGTCATTACTGACTATAGTCAAAATGAAACACTTTCTTCATCTAATTACACTATTGTTACTACTAATTTAACTGATAATGAAACTGAAAACGCAAGTGCTAATCAAAATTTTAATATTAATCTTAATGGTTTAAGAGCAGGCACAAAATACAATTATAAGGTAAAAGCTAAAAATGATTTAAGAAATATTTTCTCTGATTTTTCTACACCAAGAATATCTAACTTTTTACGATTACCCAGTGATAATGGTGTTTCTACTTCATTAAACTTTAATTCAAATCAATCACTAACTTATGTTACAACACCATCCACTAATGCTAATTTAAATAACTCGGGTGTTTATTATTTGAATACCGCATTGGATTCTACATTTAATTTAAGTAATACTAATAATCAAACCATACAAATTACACGTCCATATACCAGCTCTCAACAAAATTTAGAAACTGGTTATGGTAAATGGGTTGATAATAGTCAAAATTTAGTTCAAGTTGAATGTTATACTAATTCAACATTAAAACAAACTATTTCATTTAATGGATTTGATACTACTAACAATAATGCCGGAACCGCATCCAAAAATAATTCTAATAGCAATGTATTTAATTATTTTAGTAATCCATCCCAAAGTGATATTTATTCATCTGCAAATACACAGGGATTTAGAATTAAAGGTGTTGTTAATTTAAATAATATTACTTCTGTATTAACTAATATTGGTCCTGCTCAAAATGATAAACATACTGTTGAATATAAATATATTAGACATGCTGATGTTGGTGGTTCTTCCACAAATATCACTTATACTGTTTACATTGATACATTATCTTCACTACCATCTTCTGTTTCACCTCTTAATAGCTCTACAGTCAAAAGTCTTATTTACACTATGGGTGTTCCAAGTGTTAAAACTACAGATATTTCTATGAACAGAACATATCACAATATTAACTCTGAGAATTTATACATACCCGGGGACCGTATTATTGCCCGTTTCCACAATATTAGCAAAACTAATAAATCAAGCAATAAAGATATAACTATTGACAGAAATTCTATTGTTTCAAATGGTCAATATAACTTTGATTTTAATGATATTAAAACACAAACTAATAGTTTTTATTATGGAACTTATTATACTGAAGAAATTAATGGAAGCACTTCTTTAACAATTACTGAAAGTTGTTTTTCATTGAGAGGGTCTCCAATTACCAATTCTAATTTCACTGTAAATCACTTTTTTGATTCAGCAAGTTACAATAATATTGGTGGAAGCAGTATCAGTAGAAAATTCACTTACACTGATGTATACGAAATTACTGACGCAACCGAAATAGCAAAACTAAACAGTGATGTTGGTGATATTGGTATTACACAATATACTTCAGTAAATACTGATGCTGGACATAAAAAATTACCACAAGATTGGACATTATTATATTTAGGTGGTAAATTTAGGACAAACGCTAATAAAACTTATCCCAATATAAATAATTATCAATACAACGGTGTTGATAGTATTGTCAACGGTTCAGGACAATATTCAGCTGGAACTACCGCATATTCAACATCTGGTTCTAGTGATACTAATGGTTATAAATGGATTGTTTTTAATTTAACAAAATCTTCTAGTGGTTATAGTATGATGGGATTGACTATATCAATTGATGAAAATGGTGATTCGCAAAAATATTTAGATTTAAGAACTGCTTTATCTAATTTCTTTAATTCATCCACTATTACTGATTTATTTAATTTAACAAATACTGATGCTATTGGATTTTGTAGAGCCACCAAATCAGGAACTACCACTAAAATTATGGGAAGTTTCAAACAAGCATTTAATCCTATTGGAGGAAATTGGATTGTAAATGGCACTGGTCAAAAATCTTATACTGATATTGCTGATGGATCGTCATATGGTTCTATTGTTGATGATGGATCTACCGGTAGAGGTATTTATATAAGTAAAACTGCCATAAATGATGATTTGGTAATATTTATCGGTCTAAAAAATAGTTGGGCAGAATAATTAGATATTTTTTTATAATATAAACTTAAAATAAGTTATATTATATTATATTATATGACAGATACTGCAAATTTAGACACATTCGAAAAAGTAGATATTTTATTAAAATCAGCCTATGGATTTCCTTCTGCTGATGAAACCAGAGCTTGGTATGAAGAAACTGCTGTTAAATACAATAATTCTATGAATGGTGAAGATTTATTTGTAGAAAATATACCTCAACAACCCGATTTTGATACAAATGGCACAGTTAAAACTGCTAATTCTATAGGATTAAATCAAAGTGATTTCAAAAATTATAGTCATAATGATTCTGACAAATCTTCATGTAGTATTGTCGATGATTCTACTGGTACTGTTAGAAGATTTAAATTACTTATATTAGAAGAAACTCCTCAATTATCATCATCTGGATTATCTTGGTTTAAATTAAATTCTAGTAACAAAAACGTTTTACAAGATTCTTTTCAATTTAATTTTAAACAATATGAAAGTGGAGGTAATGTTATTCAACCTTATTTATATAAGGTAAATACTGAAAAATCATTATCTACATCACTTCCTTTTGGAAAAAAAGGTGGTAATTACTTTATTGATTTAAAATCTGGAATTTTATTTTTTTCTGATTTTTCCAATTTTTCAAATGGAACACAAACTAATTCTGATTTTCAAGTTAATACTTCTGATAATAAACCCGTTCTTACTATATATAAATATATTGGAAAAAAAGGCATTACCAACGCAGTTACTGATAATGTCGGTGCTACTGGAGCTACCGGCCCCGCTGGAGCAAATGTTTGGTTAGAAAATTTTAATTTATTAAATTTAGAAGATTATAACAATAATAATAGCACTAAATTCGCACCTACTCATAGTTTTATTTATTTACAATCATTTATTGCTCCTATTACTGGACCTTATAATAAAATTCAACTTAAAATCAAAAACGTTACTAATTCTCATACTATTGAAGCCGCAATATATGATTCCAGTTTTAATGCCACTCAATATTTCCCTTATAATAAACTCTCATACGGCACTAATAATGAAACTTATTCAAATAATGAATTTATTACTGTTACATTAAACACTGGACCTACTTTAAATAGAGGTAATCAATATTTTGTCGCACTCAAACATACTACATCTGATAATACAAATATTCTTAATTTTTGGGGTAATAAAAATTATGCTGGCGCAACTGGAATACATGGTTTATATGTTTCTTCCGGAACTCATACTTTAGAAAATGAAATGCCTTCTACCTTTACATTTGATGGCGTTAGTGATGATATTACTGAATCTGGTAGTGCTTTATCATTATTTTGGTTTATTGTTTCTGGACCACAAACCATATTTGGTGCTACACAAGGATTACAAGGCTCTCAGGGATATACCGGATTCCAAGGATTTACTGGGGCACAAGGTTATACTGGCTTCCAGGGATATACCGGATTTCAAGGTTATACTGGATTCCAGGGATTTACTGGCTCTCAAGGATACACTGGCTTCCAGGGATACACTGGCTTCCAGGGATACACTGGCTTCCAAGGATACACTGGATACACTGGCTTTCAAGGTTATACTGGATTTCAAGGATACACCGGTTTCCAAGGTTATACTGGATTCCAGGGATATACCGGATTTCAAGGTTATACTGGCTTTCAAGGATACACTGGATTTCAAGGATACACTGGCTTCCAAGGTTATACTGGCTTTCAGGGATTTACCGGATTCCAAGGTTATACTGGCTTTCAAGGATTTCAAGGATATACTGGATTTCAAGGATTTACTGGAGCTCAGGGTTTTACTGGAAGAGGATTTCAGGGATATACTGGATTCCAGGGATACACAGGATACCAAGGATTTCAAGGTAAATCTGGAAGTTTTGGCGGAGCAACTTTCGAATTTGTTGCTGACCTATCTACTACTACATCCGCTGACCCTGGTAAAGCTAATGTTGTTTTCAATAATTCTACTATAACTAGTGCCACAAATATATACTTTGATGATACTTCTAATGTTGATGATGCTACTATTACTAGTTTCATGACTACTATTTCTACTGTTACTTCTGATATTAAGGGTTTTGTTAAAATTTCAAAAAAAAGTGATACAACTAAATTCGCAACCTTTCAAATCACATCTATTACAAATAATTCTGGATGGTTTTCATTAATTGTTTCACATCAAGCTTCTTCTGATAATTCTCCATTTTCTGATGATGATGAAGTTTTAGCTAGTTTTCTTACAAATGGAAGCAAAGGTGACCAAGGAGATATTGGTCCCAGAGGATATACTGGATTTCAAGGATTCCAGGGATATACTGGATTTCAAGGATTCCAGGGATATACCGGCTTTCAAGGATTCCAAGGATATACTGGATTCCAGGGATTCCAGGGATATACTGGAGTACAAGGATTTACTGGCTTTCAGGGATTCCAGGGATACACTGGCTTTCAAGGATTCCAGGGATATACTGGCTTTCAGGGATTCCAAGGATATACTGGGCATCAGGGTCTTCAGGGAGAACAAGGTGTAATTGGTGACCAAGGACCTATTGGTGACCAAGGTTTTAGAGGATTTCAGGGTTTCCAGGGATATACTGGATTCCAAGGATACACTGGCTTTCAAGGATTCCAAGGATATACCGGATTTCAAGGATTTACCGGTCATCAAGGTTTTACTGGAAGAGGATTTCAGGGATATACCGGTTTCCAAGGTTATACTGGATTTCAAGGTCAACAAGGATTCACTGGTTTTAAAGGTGATGGATTTAAAGGTGCTGTTGGATACACATTTTGTATGGATTTATCTGGTGCTAAAACTATTTGGGCTTCAAATGGCACTCCTCCTTTACCTTCTCTTACTGGTTTAACTTCAAATATTTCTGATATTGGACTTAACGACCTAAAAGATATGTCTTATTTTGAATTTATTAAGGTTGCTTCTACTGCTATTTTAAAATTCCCATATAATTCATTCCCTATGAGTAACGCTACTAATTCTAATACTGGATATATTTCCACTAGAACTGGTCATAATACTCACGGTTATGTTATTCCTAGAGACGGTAAATTATTAGGATTTTCTGTTGATTTTGTTTCAGAAGGAAAGGGTGCTGTTTTCTATGTTTTTTGTTGGGATCCTGATAATACATCTATTAAATATTTGACTTCTATTACTAGTAATAATGGAGGATTTCAACCATTCGGCTCTTCTACCACAACTCTAAATGGAGAAATTTCTATTAAGGAAGGATCATACCTATTTGCTGCTCAGCTTATTGAAACCATCAATAATCCAGCAAAAGGTCCTTGTCATATTACTGCTTATGCCACTTTTACATAAAATAATAATTTTTTAATCTAATTTATTATTTTAATTGTTATTTTCAGCTTGCGACTGAGCCATCGCCTCCTTTAATTCCATATAATTTGCTAATTTACGTTTTAATGCTAATTTCTCCTTCAATATATTTCCTGTATCTCCTTCACTTATACCCGTCATGATATTCATCCATTCATCCATTAATTTTGGGTCATTTTTATAAGTTGGATTTGCCTTTTCCCATTCTGTCAAACTTATAGGTAATTTTAGTTTCACATCTCTTATTGTTTCATCTAATTTCTTATTATCTTCATCTTTTTGCCATTTATCATTGTCTTTTACATAAAATTGTAATCTCTTTTTATCACTACAATGAATTGGTCTTTCTGTTGGTTTCATATCTTGTAATTGCTTCTTAATAATATTTGTTACTCCATTTACGAATCCATTATCTTTTGAATATTCCAAATCTTCTAATGTTACTTTGATATTTTCTACAAAATCTGTCAAATTTAAAGCATCCTTACATTGCTCATTTAAGAAAACATTTATTGTCATTTTGTTTGTACAATTATTATAAGTATTATTCTGGATATTATTATTAGTATATTTTGTCATTGAAGCTGTATGAGTCATTAAATCTTTCACCATTTCTTTTAATTCTTCATTTGATTTTTCTAAAATTTTTATTTTTTCATCTTTTAATCCATTTACTTCTTTTTGTAAATCCCATAAACACGGCTCCGTTTCGGCACTTTTACTACTTTTCGTGACAAGACTGGGTTGTTTTTTTAAGCATTTTTTTTGATGGTACCAAAGACCATTTCTGCTTTTATAAATTTTTTCACATTTTTCACAAATAAAATGATTAACACTTTTTTCGTGACATTTCGTGATAGTTTCGTGACAATTTCGTGACACGTTTTTCTTATGTTTCTTACTTGCTAAATGTTTATCATAGTGACACTTTTGAGAGGCAGAGTAATCACATATTTTACAAAAATATTTTTTAACTCTTTTAACTCTTTTAACACTTTTTGTCACGAGTTTTTTGGACATTTATATAATGTCCAGAAAATATTTTTAAGTCCTTTACAATACTTATTTTTTTTCAGTCACAAAACAAAATCGGCAAAATACAAAAATTCCCTACAAGATGCTTAAAATTTATGATTTTTCGATTTTCAAAAACAAAAACTTATCCTATATTTGCAAAATGGACATTTGCAAAAATGTCCAAAATCGATTTTTGCAAATAACTTTTTTCAAAAAACGCTTACTGAAATAAAATCTTGTAGGTAGT